>ERZ1292623.506-Hain-H51-01um-R1-506-length-42418-cov-8_pt1 | contig 42418 bp, 53 predicted proteins | sample MGYA00564398_ERZ1292623 | MGnify/ENA primary metagenome ERZ1292623 (study PRJEB36523, sample SAMEA6512633) | groundwater metagenome | collected 2019-01-07 | study: AquaDiva: Metagenomics assemblies of 32 groundwater samples
ACTTTAAAAACAACCTATATACTCCAAAAGTGAGAACTAATTTCGGACTTATTCACTCCTACTTAATGAGACCATATGGAGTGAGCGCATCAAGGATCTCACTACGAGCATCACGAATCTCTGGAAGATCTCGTCCAGTAATGGTCCTAGCCATGTCCTTATAGGTTCTGGATACATCCATGAAATCATCCACTGAAACCCGGTGCGTTCTTGCCAGCTTCCTACGTTCATCCATACGCGCACTCTTTAACAAAACATCTCTGTCTAAAGTAGCTAATAGACGCTGACGGAAACCCTCCTTGGATTTTTCTACTGTCCTTCCGGCTGCGTATTCTGCTGCACCCCATATACGAGAGGAATCCGGAGTACCTACTTCATCTATAACTACCATCTTCCATTCGTCTGCTGTAGGATGCCTAACATAACCGAACTCAAACTTTGTATCCACAAACAGTTGATTGGCTCGGGCTAATTCTGCGCTGATTACTCCAAAGCTTGTAGCTAAATACTGGTCTGCTAAAGCCACATCATCTCTAGATTTATAACCAAAACGCTCCCAATTTGCTAAGATAGTATCTGTTGTAACAGGTGCATCTTCTTCTTCTTTAACACCTGGAATACTCCTCATTGTTCCTTTCGTTGTAGGCGTCAACAACAAATTAGGCAACTTCTCATCCTTCTTTAACCCATCTGGAAGGGTTACTCCATTGAACACACGCTGACCACCTTCATAGGCCCGCCACATACTCCCCGTAATATAATCTCGAGCAATTACCTCCACCATAACCGGATCTGCTCGCTGAACAATCCAAACCAAGGGATGCGGGGCTACCAATACATGATGATCTACAATCCCTCTCTGTTTTAACAGATTAAACCAATGCAATGATACTGCATTTAACGCGGCACCCTTTCCAGGTACACCGGCTAGACCTTCCTCCGCTTGCCAAATCACATCAAACGCTGACAAACGATCGCTCGTAACCATAACACCCAATTGAGTCGAAGGATGAAAAGGTAGATTGAATTTTAAAGCCACATCATCCCCATTTTTATGCGGCAACCAATACACCCCACGAACCTTACCACTATGCACATCACCCTCATGAACAATCGGCAAACTCGCTGTATCCACCAAAGCTAAATTTTCTAGACCCATGTTTATCCCTCCTATGCTGTTTTTCTAACGATTGTTTCACCCCGTGCGGGACCAATTCCTATGCCCACAATTGGACAACCTCTTTTTGTATAACGGGCCATATATTCATTGTGGCAATCGACATAATCACGTAACCCACCTGTTAAACCTTCTAGGCCTCTTTCCACAAATTCTCTTCTAACATCTCTTAATTGAGCATGAACCTCTACAGGCCTGGACAAATCCTTTGGACCACCCCATAAGTGCCACTGCGCATTTTCACCATAAACCGGCGTTACCCTACGAAGATCCAAAGGAACCTCTATTGAATCCTTCCCATCCACGCTGTATGCTGTACATACAAGTAATGAAGTGTCCTGAACGATGTCTGCCCGGGTTAAGTAAACGCCATCTGCATCATTTAGTAGAATACTTCGTAATTCCATCACCCAATCTGGATAACCCGGCCTACGCCTGCGCCCAGTTGTAACCCCTTTCTCCCCCGCACATTCCACAATACGATCCGCTAACTCACTTGGCATTAACGTGGGTAGAACACCATTTCCAACCCTTGTATCATACACTTTTTCTACCAGATAAACAGTGAAATCCTTCCTTGAAAGCCCTAAACTAGCAAGGCCCTGCGGAGCTAACACGTGTGAAGAAGACACGTCCGGAAGAGTTCCTTGATCCACATCAAGCCCTGTACCCTGCGCTGTTTCTAAAATAACATTATCCCCATTTCTCATGTATTCTTGCAAGCGATATTCTAGGTTTTCAGCAAAGGGCCTTAATTCTCTACGCACAAGGTCATGCTCGGCCACAAGTTTATCCAGATAATCATTCAAACCCTTTTTTTTAAAGAATAGCCATTTTCTCTTCACCGTTTTGCTAGCAAACAACTCTGTTTCCTTCAACTCGAGAATCTCCCTTAAACGATCCGGAAACTGATCTGAAACGTAATCTGCAAATGTAAGTCTAGTTGAACGACGCGCGTTATCCGCATAAAAAGGGCCAATCCCTGACTTCGTTGTTCCGATCGCATTTGCCCCCGCTAGATTCTCCCACCAAGCATCCAACTTTTGATGATAATCCATCAAAACACCCGCCCGATCTGAAATCATGATTCTTCCATCAAAACCAAATTTTTCTCGAGCTTCACTAACTTCTCTCAAAAATTTCTTTGGGTCTAACGCTACATGAGAACCTATCCCGAGATCTGTACCCTGCACCACCCCCGAAGGAGCGGCGTGCGTTGCAAACCAATACAACTTCCCCCCTAATTCAAAAAAGACGCTGTGCCCAGCATTGGGGCCTCCATTATACCGCAGAACTATAATCCTCTTATTATTTAAACACTTAGCCACGTAGATTCGCTCATCCACAATCTTACCTTTCCCCGAATCCCCCCAAGCACCACCTGTGATGACTTCACGAAGGGCACTCATTGTGGATCCCTCCGATAATTAGGTGCTTCTTCCGTCACTTTTACATCATGCGGATGAGATTCTTCCCTACCTGACGGAGTCACTTCCACAAACTTTGCACTTTCTTGAAGATCTTTTATGGTACTGGCTCCTAAGTATCCCATCCCACTTCGTAAACCCCCCACATATTGGGCTAGTAAAGGCACTAAATCTCCTTTAAACGGGACGACTCCTTCAACCCCTTCTGGCACAAGAACCCCCCCTTCTCCTTGACTGTATCTCTCCCGAGAACCCTTGCTTTCCCGCATTGCTCCCAATGAACCCATCCCCCTATACTCTTTGAAGACGCCACCTCCTCTTAAAACGATTTCACCGGGCGCTTCCGTTGTTCCTGCAAACAAACTACCCAACATTGCACAGCTTGCTCCGGCAGCCAAAGCCTTGGTAATGTCGCCCGAATACCTTATACCCCCATCTGCAATAATCGGAACTCCATAACTTTCTGCTGCTTTCACACATTCCCACACAGCACTCAGTTGAGGAACTCCTGCACCAGAAACAATTCGTGTCGTACAAATCGAACCTGGTCCAACACCTACTTTTACAGCGTCTGCACCAACATCCATTAAGGCTTTTGCTCCATCTGCCGTAGCCACGTTCCCCGCAATGACTTCCAAAGAAGGATACAAACGCTTCAGCCCTCTTACCATGTCTAAAACTCTTTTTGAGTGCCCATGTGCCGTATCCACTCCAACTACATCTACACTTTTCTCCAATAACAATTCCACCCTCCTATAATCATCATTAGAAACACCTACTGCAGCTCCCACCCTTAATCGCCCATCTTTATCTACGTTATGAAACAATGAACTTCCCATTCTTTCCCGTTTCAAATCCTTCCAAGTATACATTCCAACTACCCGTCTATCTTCATCTATCAATGGCAATACACTGAGTCTTTGTTCCAATAGAATTCTAAAAGCCTCTTCTGCACCCATATCTCTTGTTCCAGTAACTGGATCTCGCGTCATCTCCTGCCCTGCTGTTTTTGAATAGTCCAGGCAAAAAGCAAAATCCTTCCTCCCCAATACCCCGACTAATTGACCTCCTTCATCCACAACAGGAAAGGTGTCAAAAGCAAATCCTTTTTGCCTCTTATAAGCCAAGATTTCATCAAGGGTTTTATCTTCCCTTATAGTAATCGGGGTGTCAATCATTCGTCCCTGATTCTTCTTTGTTCGAGCGACGTGCTTTGCCTGCATTTCAGGAGACAAGTTCCTATGAATGAAACCTATGCCCCCCTCTTGAGCCATTCGAATGGCCATTGCAGACTCTGTCACTGTATCCATCGCTGCGCTTATAACAGGAATGTTTAGCTCTATATTTCTAGAAAGCCTTGTCTTTAATACGACCCCATCAGGCAAAATCTCTGAATAACCTGGAACTAGCAAGACGTCATCGTACGCCAAGGCACGAAGCTCTTTGTGTTTCATTTCAAAGAAAAGATCTGCGGGACGGGTCATGCAGCGTACCTCTTTATAATATCTCCTCGGGCTCATAGGCTGCCGCGTCTGGATATTTAGCCAGGAAATAAGCTGCTTTTTCAGCCACTTCATCAATCTGCTCATTTGCACTTCCCACGAAATGAGCCTTATCTGCTAAAACCTCTCGCATGGATTCTTCTGTTAAACCATGCGTTGCAAAATCAGACTCTCCCGCCAGTTTGGCTGCTAGGTTTGGGTTCTCTCCATTACGCATCCTCAATGCTTCTGCGATAGCATGCTTCTTGATCAAACCATGCGCTGCTTCTCTTCCTAGGCCTGCTTTTACAGCGGCAGTTAATATCTCTGTACTGGCCATGAAAGGCAAGTACCTATCCACCTCACGATCTATAACCGGCTTGTAAGCTCCCATTTCATTTAAAACCGTAAGCGCCGTCTCACACAGGCCATCTGCGGTGTAAAAAGCGTCTGGAAGAACAACTCGACGCACCATCGAATCAGAGACATCCCCTTCCAACCAAGTCTCCCCAGCAATTCGTGAAGTTGCATCCTGATATGCTTTCAACAATTGAAACGCTGACCAAACCCTCTCTGAATGAGGCGTGTTCATCTTATAAGGCATAGCCGTGCTTCCCACTTGACCTTCTTTAAACCCTTCTGTTACTAACTCGTAACCGGCCATGAGGCGCATTCCAATTGCTAGGTTTCCGCACGCAGCTGACGCACCAACCAGGCGATTTACCATTTCTAAATCCAAAGAACGAGGATAAACCTGACCCGGAGCTGACAAGACGCGCTCGAACCCTAGGTGTTCCATCACCCTTCTTTCTAATTCTGCCACTTTACTTTTATCCCCAAGCAATGTAGCCATATCAAACTGAGTCCCGACAGCCCCTTTTATCCCCCGCAAAGGATATGAGCCCACAAATGATTCAAAAGGAACTAAGTTTTCATACAACTCCTCTCCCCACATGACAAACCTTCTACCCATCAAAGTAGGCTGCGCCGGCTGGTTATGTGTCCTTGCCACGATCTCAAGTGGACGGAACTCCTCTGCCTTACCCATTAAATGCTTCAAAACAGAGACAAACTTTCCAAACACCAACTTTGAAGCTGTCCTCAACTGCATCTGATCCACATTATCAGTTAAGTCCTTCGAAGTCATTCCCAGATGAACATACTCTTGACCCCCTGCCAACGCGACAAACTCCTCAATCCTCGCCTTCACGTCATGCCTCGTTCCTTCCTCTCTTGCACGAATGCGATCTAAATTTACGTCATTTTTCGCTGCTTCGTAACGTTCAATGGCTTCGCTCGGGATGTTTACACCTAACTCTTTCTGAGCCTTCATTACGGCAATCCATAATTCGCGCTCACGAACGATCTTACCTGTTTCAGAGAATATAGCATTCATAGGCTTTGTCACATACCTTGCCGATAATACATTTACATTGGTCATGATTGCCTTTTAACAAATTCATCTAAGGTTAAGTTTCTAACTTCATAACTTCCTGCCTTATTTTCTGCCGCTTTTTTCAAGTTCGCTGCGATGTTGGGATAGTAAGCAGCGAGGCACTTGGCGACGAAAAAGGCTGTGGCATCGGGGCGACCAGCCCAAACTGACTTGGAAAGATCCTTTACCGAAGTCATATGCAGATTCACATTACTAGCATACTTTGGATTGGGCACTGTTCCGTACACAACCAAGTCCCCGACTTCTTCCATCCTTCCAAAATTTTCGGCATGCATATCTAACGGAGGAATACTGGTTATTAGACCGTGTTCTAATCCTCGCTGAGGATCACCCAAGAATGGAACCCCTAAGGATTCCAATTTTCCCCACAACGTACCGAAAGAATCCTCTGTTTCTTTATGAACCCGTAGATAAGCCCCTTCAAACTGGTTATTCAAAATAGCAGTTGCTGCACGAGCCGCCGTAACGTATTGGTTGATTCCCGTTGTTGCAATGGCCGCTGTACCCGGTGGAACATAAGCGCCTAAGAAGGCAGCTGCTTCCCCATATTCGTCCCCTCCCATCGGAATACTAATAACAGGTACCGTAGGTGCGTTGGCTGCAATGAGACTCGGCAAGGCAAAGAACAACCCGCCATGCGCAAGGACAACGACTTTGTTACCCGCATCTGCCAATGCTTGTATTTGCCTTGCATACTGCAGAGTAAGATCTGTATTGCCATGACAAGAAACGACTAAATCCGGCTCTAACGTTCGAATTCCTCTTGATGAAAAATACTCCTTAAAGGGTTGGCTTTCTATAGTTACACCACCAACTAATTTAGGATCACGATCCGAAGCACGCATTTGAACCAATAATCTTTCACCCATGATTGCACCTCACACTGCTTCCTCTAACGGCAATTTCACTCCTTGGTATGGCATTTCTTTGCCTTGATAGACTACGATTCGATTTCCATCCGGATGAGTCTTTCTTTTATGCAATCCTAACTCTCCTTTTGCCATCGCACGCAAGGCAAAGCGCAGAGCTGGCCAATCACTTTCCTTCTTTTGCTCGCCTTGATGCCGATCTGCTTCTTCTTGAGTGATCTCTTCAGCCCCTTTGTATGCAAGCCAAGGACCTGACACTAGAATCGCACCCGCATCAACCTTTTGATCCACCAAAATAATGGATGAACGCGTTCTTGCTTCACCTGCTACTAAGGCATCATACACAGCGTTTTCTCCGATGTACCTTCGCGCGCCACCTTCTGTCAAAACAGACAAGTCTGCCGGATGCACATTGATCGCTCGGTTGTTAAATCGTTGCAGCAAAGGATCTTTGAATAAACGCATATATCCCGCGAGAATCGCGAGATCAAATGGGCGTCCCTGAGCGGCTTCAAAGGCTTGCACCTTATCTAACATCGCTTGATTGAACACTTGACATTTTCTTTCATATGCTAACTTGTCTTCATCGGTAGCCTGCGCCGCCTTCCAACTCCCACACATTTCATACCCGTTCACGATATCAGCTGGAATATAAAATTGAAGAGCGTACTCCAACGCCCCAATCCATTCAAAAGGATCTCTTCGTTTCAAGGCTCTGTCTGTTAATAAGTAATCCACTGAGAAATTGCTTCCTCTTGACTCTAAAATGGCTTGCTGAAAATTCGTCCCACTGCCAGAAGCGAACGCAATGGCATGCATTGGCTCTGAATCCTCGCTCAACGAAGGAGTGAAAAGAAGCTCTACGTCCTCTTGCAACACCCGCTCGCCTAAAGCCATTTCCATTTCTTATCCCCCATAATATCGTTCCAGATCATGATGGCCAATGTCTGTTCTGTACTGCAAGTTATTGCCTTCGATGTAAATTCTGGCCATCGCTTCTAAGGCACGTTCTCTGGCTTCTCTCACATCACGGCCATCTGCAACCAAACTAAAAAGCCGACTGCCATTCGCAAAGAATTTTCCATCTTGAACATGGATGCCTGCTCCGAAGACTGTGACATTCGGCATTCGCATGGCGTCTTCCAAGCCACGGATTTGTTTTCCTTTTACTTGACTTACTAATCTAGAATCTGGATAGCCACGACTGGCACCGACAACGCAGACACGTGTTAGACTGTCTTCAACGATGTCTAAATTGTCTAAGTTTCCTATCAGACAAGCCTGAGCGATTTCATCCATCGGAGTTTGAATGCCGGGCACCACAACTTCTGCTTCTGGAGCACCCCAACGTGCGTTGAACTCCACCACTTGGGGCATCATAGACGTTCCATCATTTGTTAGCATGATCCCGCCGTACAAAACCCCTACATACGGATGGCCCTCGGAAGCCAAACCTCGCACGGTACGCTGCATGATGGAGTAATGGATTGCTGAATCCAACCCATTCCTTTGCACGACTAACGCTGGAGACACAGCACCCATCCCGCCTGTGTTGGGACCTGCATCAAAATTATCCCGTGTCTTATGATCTTGAGCTGATTTCAATCTTTTGGTTGTTTTACCATCACTGACAATGTAAAAAGAAGCCTCTTCCCCTGCCATAGCTTCTTCAACTAAAAAAGGATGGCCAGCACCACCGAAAGACCCCATTTCCTTGACAGCTGCCAATGCTTCTTCCAACGTAGAAACGCCAATGGCTCCTTTGCCTGCACACAAACCTGTTGCTTTCACAAAATACCTTGCGTTTGGCGTGTCTCGGTAAGCTGACGTCAAAATTTCCTTAGCAACTGCATCCTCCCCAAAGACCTGAAATTTAGGATGAGGAATCCCATTTCTTTTCATGAAATCTCTAGACCACTCTTTGTCCCACTCAACTCGGGAAGCTGCTTGAGAAGGACCGAACACACTAAAACCAGCTGCCTGCAAGGCATCTACAACCCCTGCAGCCAGGGCGTCATCTTGACACACATCGATTATGTCAGGTTTATATTGTTGAGCGACCCGCTCTACGTCTGCCGGATCCTTAATATTTGCTGGAGCGAGAATGACTTCTTTGGGAGCTCGAAAAGGAATGAAATTATTTCCCGGAACAATACCTCGGCGAACATTTCCACTGCGTAAGTAACTTGCCATTACAGCATGTGCTCGTGCACTTGTGTCCACCACCATTACTGTTAGATTTTCTTTGGACGTAATTGCACCCCCAATTTAATGCACAGAAGGCTCATCCTATAAATAGTTTACTGCCGTGTTAGCATTTACGAGTAGTTCTCAAAAAGTGTACATCCATTTACCGTCGATGGTACGCTTTTTGGAATCCCAACTTCGGTTATACATTTTGGCCCATTTTGCAGAAGTTGCGGATTTCGTCCCAAACAGGTTAAGAAGTGTTTATTGTTTTATTGTATTGATGTCTTTGACGCAGAGCCAGGCACTGCTGATCCCAAAGCCTTTCTTGTTGATGTCAAAGGGTTTGATGGGCTCTACCTCTTTTAAGAAGATCAAGATGCAGTAGTTTTTTCCTTTAAAATAAGGCGAATCTGGATCGGGGTTGCTTAAGCATATTTTGCTTTTACTCCCATATTGTTCAAGAATTTTACTTAACAATGTATGCCTCAGATCAAACTGCTTGACCTCTGAAACCTGTGCTTTTACAGTAACCGGATCTCCAGAGTCCTTGAAATAGACTGTTTCGCCTGCCTTGATCTTATCCCAAGGCGCACTCTTATTCATGTACCATCTGCTCTCGATTGTTTTATCACCTGAGAGAATCTTTGGCAAAAGCTTCCACGACTTTTTCATGATGGCAATGTGATCCATATTTGTAGTTCTATCTGATACAGTATTTATCTTTTTCTGATCCTTAGTGCTAGTTAAACAATGAAAACGAAGAGTACATTCAGAAGGAACGGCAAGGCTGTAAACTGGAAGCCGTTCGGAATTAATCTAGTTCAACTTATTTCTTCCTCAGATATTCCGGCAAGGGACGCATCTTCATCTCGACGGTTTTTAGTAAGAAAGCAGGGATCACCCTGCGAAGACTCAGACCTGAGACTTGACCTTCTGTCCAAAGCACTGGAATCGTCTTAATGCTATATCCCAAGCGCTCAGCGAGGCTCATGATTTCACTGTCAAAATACCAGCCTGGATCCTGGACGTGCGGCAAGAGCTTTTTTGCTACACTGCTTCGAAAGGCCTTGAAGCCACAATGCAAGTCCTCACACCGAGTTTCCAAGAAAAACTGCTGAATGATGTGATGATAAAACCAGGACACAAACCTACGCAAAAAACTCCTGTGCACGCTTGAACCGGAATGATAACGAGAACCCACACAGATATCATGTGTTTCAACTCCCTTCAATAACGTTGGAAGGTCTTTCATATCCACCGACAAGTCAATGTCCATGTAGGATACAATGTCGGCCTTGCTCTGTTCCCAGGCCTTCTTGAGACCTGCGCCTTTACCAGGCGTTTCTGTATAACAATGACCTAGTTTTTTGTACTTCTTCTCCAAATCCCTTGCTAAGGCTAGGACTTTTTCAGCCCCCCACCCATTCACTCCTAATACTAGGTGCCAATTGTATCCTTTCAGGTGCTTATCACAGAATGCATAAACCTTTGGAATGGTGACTTGAATTTCTTCCAAATTACCCTTGTACACGGGAAAGGCAATGTCGACTGATTTCATACAAATATGGTGAGAAGGGTTATTTATAAAGAATTTCCTTATTTTTATAAAACTAAATCCTTCAGGCGCTCTTCGAATGGAGGCAGCTTGTAATGAAAGGAAGCCTCCAACTTCTTTAGATTCGCGTGACGTAAGACAAAGGCGTTTTGCAACAGAAAACTCAAACGCCGCATGTTCTTAGAACCTAAACCCAACAAGAAAGCAGAGAGCTTCACCATCAAGGCAGGAATGGGAAGAAAGAGGCGACGTTTACCTAAATACCTCTCCAATACCTGGCCTATCTTGGCAAAACTGCACGGCTCACAACCCACCAAACTATAGACTCCCTGCTTCTTTAATTTCAACCCTTGAAGAACTAACTTTGCGACATCCTCCACATGAATCGGCTGCAAGGTGCAGACGCTTTCTGGAAAAACCGGCACAATGGGAAGCTTTCGAATGGCCTTCACGAAGATAGCTAGATAGCGCTTGTCTTCCCTTCCGAAAATCAAGGAAGGCCGCACAATCAAAGCCCCTGGAAAATACTTCAAAACGATTTTTTCAGCCTCTACCTTAGATCTTGTGTAGGGATCCTTACAGTTATAGGTAACGTTTTCTGTGCTGATGTAAACAAAATTCTTCAACCTGGCTTTCTTGGCCGCCATAACCAGACGGTGTGTGTAATTCACATTCACTTCCATCAAGTCAGGGTCTATGGTGTTTGTGATGGCAGCACAATGTACCACTGCATTACAGCCTTTCAAAGCCAGCTGCAAAAACGTAGGATCTCGGATGTCACCTGCGCGAACTTCACTCACACTGGAGAAATGCATTGGATGCGTGCTGATGGCCCGGATGCGAAAGTCTGAACTTAACATGCGAGCCAAATGCCTACCTAGAAAACCACTTGCACCTGTTAGAGCTAAAATGGGCTTGGACATGCTCTTAAGAGAAAGCCTTAGCTTTATAAAAACTCTTTATATCCCTTTACATGACCTTGGCGCGAAACCTTATTCTCATTGGGGCTAACGAACCACTTGGATATTCTATTTTAGAACAACTTGAACAACGGCATGAATTATACCCTGGCATGGAACAACTCGCTGCTTATGACTTAAAAGAAGCTTCCCCCATCCAAAAACTTGACCTTGCAGATCTAAACGAACTTGAACGAGCCTTGGAAGGATACGGGCCTGAAACCAGCGTCATGAATGTAGCTGCCTACCACAATGTCGATGGAGCTGAAACACCTCAAGGACAAAAAGAAAGCCACCGAGCAAGCGTTGAAGGACCTCGAAACCTAGCGCATCTAGCCAGGCAAAAAAAGTTTAGGGTGATCCATCTTGCAACAGCCTATGGATATGGAAAATCAGATAAAGGATTATTTACTGAACAAGACAGACTCGACCCCAACTGCCAATACGCCACAGACAAAGTCGCAGGACAACACGCCATTGAAGAAGTAGGCGGATGGGCTCTTGTGACCGAAGCCCTTTACGGCCCCAAAGGAAAACACTTCATCAGAGCAGTTCTTGATAAAATCTACCTTGAAGATACTGCTGCAGTTGTTCAAGACCAAACAGGCTCGCCTACCTATACTCGCGACTTAGCTACCTTGTTTGTAACGCTTGCTGTTTCTGAACAAGAGGTCCTACCTCGAGGACGCATCCATGCTGTCAACCAAGGCGCATGCTCACGCGCTGAATGGGCGGAAGAGGCTGTGCGATATCTGCAAAGAAAAAAAAGACTCCCTCCTGTGGCCCGGATTGACCGCATTGGCACTGATCAGTTTAACAACCGCGAATATAATGGACGCTGGAAATACCATGAACAAGTACGCAAGGGTGAAGATTTAACTCACGTACGACTCGTTGCTCACCGACCCATTAACTGTTCCCTTGCCACACCCATTCTCAACCTACACGGCCTTAGCCTACGCCCCTGGAAAGAAGCCCTGCATAACTATTTAGACAACGAATATAGACCTCCTAAATAACAGAACAGAAAACAGAACCACTAACAACAACTTTAAATACCGTTCTTGAATCCTCCCAACCGATGCAGATCAAGAAGAATTACCTAATTTGGGGAGTACTTGCGCTTGTTGTTATCCTTGGACTGGTTCTTGTCAAACCCTTATTCGCACCCGGCATTCCCTTAAATGTAGACTTGCCCTGCCACTATACTCGCATCTGGTGCATTCAAGAAGCTTCTTCCCTTGTACCCAACAACTGGTGTCCTCATCAAGCAGCCGGGATGCCCAGCTCTCAAACCTATTATCCCCCCCTTGATTTTTTGATTGCCATGCTCGGCTATGTCTTTGGCCTTGAATGGACCTTCAAGATCTTTGTCACCTTAAGCTTATTCCTTCCGGGCATTGGAGCCTATTGGTTACTCAAAAAGAATGGACATGAGATTGCCGGAGTCATTGCCTTTGCTTTACTCGTACTATTCCCCGGCAGCTGGCAAGCCGGCGGATTTGAAGAGACGATCATGGTCGGCTTTTGGCATTACATGAGCACCATTGGATTCTTACTCCTTAGCTTGACTTATTATATTGAGCTTCTTAAAACTGGACGAAAGACCAGCCTCTTCTGGGCAGCACTCTTTACAGTCTTTATTGTACACCCCTTCACCATTGTCTATGCCGCCATTCTCTTTGTTACGGCTACTTTATACTATCACGAAAACGCCCTCAAACACTGGAAAAACCTGGTCTTTTTCATGGGCCTTGCTCTTGTGCTCAATGCTTATTATTGGGTGCCGCTCTTTGCCAAACTTTCTTACTTCCCCAGTGCTAGCGATGTAGCCATGACCTGGCATAACCTAAATACTTACCTTTTTACTAGAGTCTCATGGTATACCTGGCTATTCTTCCTTGTTGGATTGGGCTATCTCATTTGGAGAAGAAAAGAAGAGACTACACCCTTGCTTGTTTTCTTTGGCATTACCGTTGCGTATGCTTTCAAAGAACTTTGGATCCCCCCTTTTCTTAGCGGAGATCGAGTCATGGTCTTCTTATCCATCTGGATCTTTATTATCCTTGCCATCTTCCTGCAGGAACTCTTCTACCTGCGCATCAACACACAGCAAAAACAAACCCTTCCACTTTGGCCCCTTGCCGTGGTCTTCTTACTCGCCATCAGCTATACTTCCTACCAAACCTCTTCAGACATGTCCCAAAATATTTTCACCACCAGCCATCCAGCGTTTGAACCCCAGATGAAGGCCTTTGAACTACTCAAAACCCAACCTCAAGGCCGAGTGGTCATGGAAGAAACCCTTTATAATTTTGGTAACACCCCTCAAAGCCTCACCCACACCGAGTGTGCCATACCTGCGCTTACTGGTGGAAAAGAAGGCATGAACTTTGCCTTGGCCTATTTCCCTAGAAAAACCAGCGTCATCCACCATGACAATCAAGGTAATTTCTTTAACAAACCCATCAAAAGCTACACCCCCGAACAGTTCCAACATCAACTTGAAGAATTCAACATCCAATATGTCATTGCACACACTCAACCTTATGCGGATGTCATGGTCAATCACTCTGCAGGTTACCAACTCTTCCAACCCAGTGCAGTTTTCAAAACCAATATTCATAACTCTTATTTCAAAACAACAGCCAATGTAACCCAAGAAGACTATCAAGGTACTCATGCCCAAGTTACTGTTTTTGCCCAAGAACCCACTTCAGTCACACTTAAAGTCAATGCCTATCCCAACTGGAAGGTTTATGTAGATGGAAAACGCGTTCCAGCAGAAGAGTGTGACTACTTTGTCTGCACGACCATTCAACCAGGTCCACACACTGTAGAATTCAAGTATGAACTCATCGGCATCGACTATGTTGGATACTTCCTTAGCCTTCTAGGATTGGTTGGGTTGGTCTGGACTTGGAGGCGGTCCAAACATGATCAACTCATCTTGGTGGAAGAACCTAAAAAAGAAAGAAAACAAGAACTAAAAAAGAAGAATACACTGCGCCCAGAAAAAAGGGCGAAACTCGAACGTGCTCCTTTCACACTCTCACTAAAAAAAGAATGGCTCTACCTTTTGATACTTGCCTTCCTGCTTACCGGCATCTTCCTGTATCCCCTCCTTCATAACCTGAACAATCTAGGCATTCGCGACTGGGGTGCCATGATTATTTATCCGCTTGTATCCAAACTCAGCTTGCTTACCTACCATCAGATCCCTCTTTGGAATCCTTACCAATGTGGAGGGAATTTATTGTTTGCACACCCCCACACGGCTGTTCTAAGCCCCTTCTTCCTGTTTATTTTGCTTTTCGGTGTTATGCCTGGCATTAAAATTAGCTTCTATGCTTACTATATTTTAGGATTCATTGCCACTTATTACTTAGCCAAAAAATTCGACATGGGATGGAGAAGCTCACTCTTTGTTGCTATCCTTTACACTTTTACGAGTACCCTTTCAGGATACCTTACGGAAGGCTATGCCCATTGGGGAGCGCAGATGTTAATCCCGCTCTTATTCCTCTTCTACTTGAAGAGCATTGACCGGCTAAAATATGTGCTTGCTGCCAGCCTCACCCTTGCCTGGATTGTTGTTTCAGGATATTACTGGGGCTTTGTTATTATGGCGACGGTCTTAGCTGTCTATGCACTGTTTGAAACCTTACGTGAAAAAAAAGCACGCTACTTGATTGTACTGGGTTTGATCTTTGCCCTCACCTTCCTCCTTTGTGCGGTCAAACTCTTCCCCCTACTCCAATACGGCCATGAATACCCTAAGATTGATACAGAAACCAGAAGCGCCTACACCTGGAGTGCCCTTTACACTTCTTTATTGGACTCCAATCAAGGACCTTACGCTCGCCAAGGACCTGACGGAGAATGGTTCAACTTTTCCTTATACCTTGGATGGCTGCCACTCCTCTTTGCCATTGTCGGACTTGCGATGTACGCCAAAAGGTATTGGCCCCTTGTTCTTACCGGCCTTGTTGCCTTGTGGATCAGCTTTGGCGGCAATGCCTGGATCAATCTGTATGCGGTTCTTAAATGGATCCCTGCTGTTACGACCAGCTTTCACTCACCTGCCCGATTCAATGTGGTCTTTTTACTCATCCTTGCCCTATTTGCCGGCCTTGCCCTTCAACGCCTACTCACCTTCAAAACCCTCAAATTAGGAAACCATGTGTATACCTTTACTCCTGAACGGATCTTCCAAAAGAAAAAACAACAATATATTTTGCCTGAAGTGTTGCGCACGACTCTTCTCTTTGTACTCTTGGCCTACTTATTCCTCACTCAAGTTGGTATCAGCAGTCCTACTCTTAACGTTGCCTTCCCCGCCCCACCCCTTACTCTTACGGCATCCCCTGAATTCTTCCAAATTGAAGCACCTAACTTCCCCAATCCGTACACAAGCAGTCAAGACCTATTTGGCATCAACCAACAAGGAAGCGGCCTTGTCCAAAAAGACAAAGCCCTTGAAGCCCACGCGCAAAACCAACTCGTCCTTCCTATTTATGACAGCCTCTATGGCAACCGCGAATACCTACACACCCTTGCCAACTTAGGAACGACGAACTGCTACAGCACCTTCCATGTTCCTCCCCATGTTCAACCTCGATTCTACTGGAATGGCACCCCAAACACCCACTACCGCGGAGAAACTTATTTATTAAATGGAAAAGGAGGAGCGAAGATAACGATGTTTACTCCTAACCGATTTGTCATTGAAGGAACGGCAAGTGAAAGCGATGTTTTAGTCCTCAACCAAAACTACTATGGTGGATGGGAAAGCGACCATGGTCAAGTTCTAAATACAGGCGGACTTATTTCCATACCGGTACAACCCGGAAACTTCCGCATCACATTTACCTTTAGCCCTGGCAGCTTCTGGATTGGTTTACTTGTTTCGCTTCTTGCACTTGCTGGGATGATCTATGTGTTCTTCCGACCTGAAAAGATACAACACTGGATTGAGAAGAACGACGTTTGGAAGAAATGGAAAGAGTATTACTAGAGCATACAAAGGTTTATATAAAAAAACATTTTTCTACCATCTATGAATATCAGCGGAGTCACTCTGAGGAACGTTCGATGCGGCGAGTTCTACCAAGACGCTGTCATGGCTCGGCGAGTGCCTGTTGCCTTTCTTAAAAAAGATTCGACGGTTGATGCATTAGGCCGAGAACGCCTTGGCGCCAACTCACTACTTATATAAAGAGAGGGCTATAATGTCTTGATCTTTGCCAGTATGGGAGGAATTCACTTGCCCCCTGGAATAAAACGATTTCATGGCTTAACCTCTGAAACAGGATCTGAGACACCCCCAAACCAAATGATTGAACTTCCCGATGCTCTAAATCCACTTGGGTTAACTCCCGGTGATATCAGCCATGTAGTCATGACCCATTTAGAATACGACCACGCCAATGGCCTCGCAGATCCTGAAGGCAACCCTTACTGCCCAAATGCCGATCATCTTGTACGTGCTGGAGAATTTTCATACTCCCAGCATGGGCCTTTCTCAGCTTTTTACAACGGAAAACTCCTTGCCGACCTAAAAGAAAAACTAGGAAAAAAATGGATTGAAATACCAGGCAAGGATCCCCACTGGATCATTGGAGAGCTAGAACTTAAGGTCAGCGGAGGGCATACTGAATACCACCAGATCATTGAAGGCCTTGGATTTTGGCATCTTGGCGATTTGATGCATGACGAACATGTCCTTGGCCCAGATCAGTTCAACTGCTACGCACGAAATATGGATGAAACTTACCGCTTCAAAGCACGCCTTTTAGCGAGAGGCACCTTTGCAAGTCCTGACGGCTTCGGAGATGTAGTCTTCTTCAACCATGGACACAGACACCATGCTGGTCGAATCAAAAAAGCAGACACAGAACGCGGCCCTAAATACACACTGTTACCTATCAATTTAAACGAAGATCTAGAAGCAACTTAAATTTCTCCCCTACAGAACTGCGCAGCCATTTTAGGCGGGATGGTGTTGATGATCATCCCCGATAAAACATAGCTTTAAATATATGTCCTAATTATGGGACAGTTGGTCTAAAAATGGGACATTCTAAATTAAAAGAACTTTTTTTCGAACACCCCTCTGATGAATTCTATCTCCGACAGATTGCCAAGCTAACCCGCATACCCAAAACAACCGTAAGCCGCCTCCTACAAGAACTCCTTAAAGAGCACCTGGTGGTCAGAAAGAAGACCAAACCTTTCAATCATTACCAAGCCAATACTGAAAACCCCTTTTATATTTTCTATAAAAAACACCACCTCCTTGAAAAATTACACCATTCAGGCCTTATTGACTACTTGGTTGAGAAAACCACTCCAAAGGCCCTTGTACTCTTCGGAAGCTGCGCCAAAGGCGAGTACACAGAAAAAAGCGACATCGACCTGTTCATACAGTCCTCTCCAACCCCATTAAACCTGAAAAGATTTAAATTACAACATGAAATCAGCCTATTCTTTGAACCTGACCTCTCCAAGCTCAGCACAGAACTCAGAAACAACATCCTCAACGGCATACTCATTTATGGGGCGATACGAATATGAAAGAAATCATGGACTACGAAACCTGCCAGAAAGAACACCTACGCCAAGTACAACCTGACACCGATAAAATTCAATCCATACTCAAAGTCGTAAAGGCAAGACTCAAAATAATCCCCCAAGTACAAAAAGATGAAGAGACCACCAGCATCATCGTGACTGACTATTATGAAGTCATCAAAGAACTGTTAACTGCGCTGCTGCTCAAAAATGGCCTCAAATCTGACAACCATGAATGCCTGATCTCCTTTTTCAAGAAAAATTATCCAAAATATGAATATGAAGCACATACGATCCATCAACTCAAAGACATACGGAACCGCATCAACTACGATGGCCTTTTCGTGAAATCATCCTACCTCTCTCAAAACGAACTCGAATTCACCCACACCATTGAGCTTCTACAAGAATTGATTGCAACTGACTCTTCTCAAAAAGAGTGAATTTCTCCCCGGTAGAACTGCGCGGCCATCTCAGGTGGGATGGTGTTGATGATGGCCCCAGTTTCAATCTCAAAACCAGCCCAATAAGTCATTCGAGGAGCGAGCTGAATGTGGAAGTGGAACTCCCCCTGCGGATGATCCTCGTACAACATGTAATTGAAGGCCGGATACCCTAACTTATCTAGGCGCTGCAGACATTTTTTGAGCAAGTCCGCCAAGGCCTTGAACTCCTCTTCTTTAAGTAAGGTGATGCTTGGAACGTGTCTCTTGGGAAAAAACCAGACTTCATACGAAAACTTGGAAGCGTACGGCGTGAAACAAACAGCATGCTCATTTTCGAAAACCTTGCGATAACTCCCCTTTTCGATGTCTACGATTTTACAGTACGGACAAACCCCTTTCTTGATGCGATAATCGTAACATGCCCGGAACTCTTCTGCCAAGTGATTTGGCAAGAAGTTTACTGCCACAATCTGTGAATGGCTATGCGCAATGCTGGCACCGGCCTGCACACCCCTATTCTTAAAAACACTTACATACCTCACATCGGATTTCGAACGTAATTGTTCGATTCGATCAGCATAACACCCCAAAACCCTTGCCACATGCTCCACAGGCAGATCTTCTAATTCCACATCATGCTTTACGGTTTCCACCAATACTTCATGATATCCATATGCATCTGAAAAGGTGAAAAACTCGTTGTCTGTATGAATCGCTGCATTGCCCTGCGCTCGGACGGCTGGAAAAATATTTGGAATCACCTGAATCTTGTCCTTGTCTAAAACGGTTGACTGAAGAACCACCTTCTCTTCCACCTTACAAAATGGACAATTCTTATTATCGGTCTTAGCCTTCTCCTCTTTTAACTGCACAGGCCGACGAGCACGCTCGCTTGCTATGATCACATATTTATCCAGCAGATAATCTTTTCTTAGTTCACCCATGATTTACCTTCCCATGTTGCTTAAGTTCAGCCTATTATTTTAGGATGCTAAGCAAATACTTATTATCCAAATATTTATTATCCTTACTTTGCCAATGCCAAGTCATATGCCTGCAAGTAGTTCTTCACAAACTGCTTCCAATCCGCCAGGTGAGATAAGTTCTTTGCATTGATCTTGTTCTCCACCCGCTCCGCATGCTCGAGCTTGGAATAATTATACAAGGTTTGGAACAAGTCCTTGATCACATCTTCACGCTTGCGATCCATCATCTTCAACACATAGATTCCTGAATTTTTGTTTTGCGTCGCCCATTTCTTCTCCATGAACAAGCCAAAGCCGCTCAAGTCCGAAGTTAAGGCAGAAACCCCTAACGCCATGGTTTCTAGCGGAGTATACCCCCAAGGCTCATAGTAACTCGGGAACAAACCAAAGTGGCACCCTGTAATAGCATCATAGAGCGACAAATTCAACAAGCCATCGTTACCATCTAGGTAAACTGGATATACAATTACTTTTACTGGATCATCTGCTTTATTGTCCAACCCTCTATCCAAAAGCAAGCGTACCAACGGCTCATTATCCTCATTATAAACTTGATGCGTCACCATCGGCGGATTTCCCTGACGCTGAAAGTGCTTGATGTTCATTTTGATGTTCTTTAAGAAATCCGCCGCAAAAATTGCTTCTTCCGGCTGAGGTTTACCTGAGATCAGGTTATACAAGAGTTTACTGATGATATTATGCGCATTCGCATCCACCAACTCTTTGATGTTATAATAGAGATCCTTGGTCTCCCGGATTAAGGGTTTAATCCCTGAGTTTTGCATGGGCGTCCAGAAAAATACGGAAACGGTCCTAGGATTCTTGTCTTTTTTTAGCTGCTCGTTGAGCAAGGCTAAGGCTTCTGCTAAAATATCAATTCCCTTGTTTCTTAACTCATACCTTGCCGTGATAAAAAAGGATACATTGTGCTCTAAATCAAAGGTATAATACGGAAAGAAATAATACGCCAAAAAATCACGAATCACGGAGCGGCAGCTTATGTGCTTAATCGAAGTCTCTTCTAAAGTGGGGAATTTATCTATATTCAGGCCGTTAAAGAGCAAAACTTCTGGCTTTCTTCCTAAAATCTTTTCTGCCTCCAACCCTGTAATCTCACTTACCGTAGTGAAAATATCTGCATTTTTAGCACACGCTCTTTCCGATGAAAATTTATCAAACACTCCTAGACGCCTAGCGGCCTCATCTGGATTCAAACTGTTTAACTGCCCATACAAGTCCTCTCCCGATCCGCTGATTGAGCGACCCAACATGGTTGCATGCGTTGTAAAAACGGTCTTTACTGCACCTGTCTTAGACCTCAGATATAGCAAGCCAAAACCGGAAAGCCACTCATGAAAATGCGCTACGATCTTAGACTCCTTATGATCCTGCCAAAATCGCTCAATTAAAAGCCCTGTTACCCAACTCCACACCATGGGCTCCTCAAACTCCCAACCCGAATATAAGCTGTCAATCTGGAAATGATCCCACAGGAACTTCTTAATCTCATTCTTATGATCCACATACTTGTAAAAATCAATTAAAATTACTTTTGGCTCTGGCTCGATTTGCCACGTTCCAAAATGTGCTTTCATACCTAAGCTTTCTAAAAAATCAAAACAAGCTTTGAACTCTTCTGGAACCTCTTCTTCTGCAAATTCGTACTGCACCTTTTGAGACATATACGGCCCCACTAAGAAATACTTATTCACTGAAGACTTCACATATCCTGCCTTACTTGCAAGAACTGTATTGATTCCCCCAACCTTATTGCACACTTCCCATGAACACTCAAAAAGATAATCTGGAAGCACTTATCTCACCCGATAAAGCACGCCACCTAGAACTAAACCAAGGAAAAAACCTGCACTTGCCCCGTACAGAAATTCCTTCATAAATGCCTTAGGAATCAATCCCTTTTCAGTTGATTCAAAAAACTGCTTTTCCCACGCCTCAATCTCTTTTTGCTTACTTGGAACCCGAACGACCTGCCCTGAATCCACGTCGAAATCCACCTGAGTATACGCACCCGACTTAGGCATGAGGGATATTCCGGATGTTTTTGACTCTTGATTTAACACAGAATGGTATTGAACTTTCTCTTTCAATAACTGGATGAGCTCACGCTTACTCTGCACGACTTTGACTTTCTGCGTCAACTCCGAATTGTGCACGAGGCGATCTGCCCATGCTGTAAACTCGCTTTTATGTAGATGGTCGAGGAACTCTTCATCTCCCATATCAATTAAGATGAGCAACAGATCAGAAACACTCTTAGCCACTTGCCCACTCCTAAAATAAAAATCTACGGATGGGGCCACTAACTCCTGCAGCATGCTACACCTCTTTTTTGAGCTTATCTGGGCAATTTCCCTTTAAAAAGGTATTGTATAATCGTGCTTCTATCTTAACTTGGCGCAACTATTCATTCCAATCATTCGCTGAAAGCGAAATGATTGTTATCGTCAAGAAAGCAACAAACTCGGCTGCTCGGTAATGGGCGGGACGATGCTGGATTCTGGCATGTAACTACGGATTCTGTGCGTAACGTCATTCAAGGCATTCATGAAGGTGATGAAACCATCATAAGGGGTGTCATAAGGGTTGAAGTACTTGTGGACATCGCCATCACTGAACCATTTTACACACATATAATAGAAATGATCTGAAGTGGTGAGCTTACGCCAGTCTTCTAGCAACTGCTCATCCCCAATTTTCTTCACATGAGATTCTAAGGCATAGAGCTGAGTGATGCTGGCCGTTTGTAGACTGTTGCCCAGCCAGGCGCTTAAATCTCGCTCGATATCCGCCCAGGATACAAAATGAGGAACATCCAATTCAGCTGTGCTTGAATATCTCTTTGCGACTTCACTCACAGTTAAGAAATCATTATCGGTGTGTTTTAAAATCTCACCTGGAAGTGCTTTTAAGAACTCGAAAATACCTGTGTCTTCCCATTGGTGCTCGCCAAAGGTTTCGTAATCCATAAAAAGATTTATGGCATGACCATTGCCATTGACAGCATTCACCCACTTGCTAAACTTGTCTACTGTAAGGGGGTATTCTTTCCAACCCTTGTTTCCGAAACGAAAGGCGATGTCATCGCTGAGCTTATAATTCTTGAGAAGCAATTTAAGATTTGGAGCTGTTTTGGGGGTATAGATGAAGTTAGGACTGCGCCAGCCTAACACATGATCGGCACCCTCGGCGAGGATGGCATTAAAGCCCAAGCCTTGAACAAAACTAGCTAACTCATTGTTGAAAATAAGCTCGGTGTTTCTGAATACCTTAGGCGTTTGATTGAATAACTCCTGGATCTTTGCCGTGTGTTTTTTCACCTGCTCTGCGAATTCCTCTTTGGAATAAAGATAGGACAATGAGTGATAATAGGTTTCACCTAGGAATTCCACACAACCTGTCTTGGCTAAGGCTTGGAAGCTTCTTAAGACTTCCGGTGCGTATTTTTCAAATTGATCCAAGACACAGCCGCTTAGTGAGAATGAAACCTTGAACTTTCCCTGATGCTGCTGGATGAGGTCAAGCAAGATCTGATTGGTGGGTAGATAACACTTTTTAGCCACTTTATGCAAGACTTCTGTATTCTTTTTATCATCAAAGTAGTCTGAATTCTGCCCGATATCAAAGACATTGTACTTTCTTAGACGAAAGGGTTGATGTACCTGAAAATAAAAACACACACTCACCAAAGCATTTCCACCTCGGTGCAATTTTAGAAGAAGGAGTATTTAAGGGTTTCGGAAGGTTTATATATCTAAAGATATTCCTGTATATCTAGGTGAACGTTCGTGTACTTTTATACTCAACATGCCCTTGAAAAGATGGACAGTTTAGGTATCGAGAGGCAAGAAGTTGAACAAGCCATTGAAAAAGGCATGAAATGGAAAGAACAACAGCGAGAAATGTGGCATGCTCAAATGAGCGGCACTGAAATTGTATTCACCAAAGAAAACGATACCTTTATTATTGTTACTGTCTATCTAGCTGGGAGATTAAAATGAAATGCGTGATGTGTGGAGGGAAAACAACACCTAAAACAGTACCTCACAAAGAGATGGGAGTCCTTTTAGGTAACTTTAGGGCGGAAGTCTGTACGAGTTGCAACGAGGCTTATTTTGACGAAAAAACTGTTGAACGAATTCAAGAAAAGTCCAAAGAACTCGGCCTGTTTGGCATTGCCAAAAAAGCCAAGATTGCCGAGATCGGAAACAGCATTGCCATCCGCATCCCAAAAGATATTGCTAGCTTCCTACACCTCGAGAAAGGGCAAGAGGTTGTCTTGATGCCTAAAAGCAAACATGACTTGCACATACAGGTGTGATCCTTCCCTAAATTAATGTCTTTCTTAGTTCATCCCAAAAAATCGGCTTCGCCCAGTTTAGTAATGGAGGATGATTCAAGATTAACTCTTTTTCTTCTGAACCACCTGAATACGTATCGACCGCCTCTACTAACACTTGAACCTTATAGGCCTGCCAATTCAGTTCCTGTGCAAGGCAGAAAACACAGCAGTCCAATGTCAACCCCAAGACAATCACACGATCTACTTCAGACGGCTTACCAATTACTGTATGAAGCCAATGTACAAAGCCCGAGGGATCTTGATATGGGAGACTAGGCTTATCTGGCTTTCCAATATTCTTTCTCGTCCAGATTGGTGAATTCATGCATTTAACCCACTCCGGCTTTATTTTCACATCCTCTGGAATTTCAGAAATATAGCCTTCTGTATCTGGATAATTAGAGTCACCTCGATCACCTGGACGAGGCTGCCGATAATCCGAAATGATTTCTGCCATCTTAAGATTTTTTTCTCTGAAGAAAGGGCAAAGTGTATTTTTTATGAATTCCACACATGGACGTGGTCTATAACACTTCCCATCCAGCGTTGAGAACTCCTTTTGAAAATCCACGCAGATAAATCTAATGTTACGCATATTCCCAAGATAGCTTTCGTTGTCTTATAAACTTATGCCAACTGTTTTTGCGCCACTTCATCGTATACCATGAGGAGCTTATCTGCCACCTTGTCCCAGGTGAGCTGCTTTGCTTCTTCCTTGCCAAAGACTTGCAAGATCTTGTGAAGGCTCTTGTAATGTAGGAGCGCTAGGATCTTACCTGCCATGTCCTCAATGTCCCAGAAATCCACTTTCAAGGCATGGGTTAAGACTTCGCAAACACCGGACTGCTTGGAGATGATGACGGGTGTATCTTTTGCGAGCGACTCTAATGGGATGACGCCGAAGGGTTCTGAGACGGAAGGCATGACACAGACCGAGGCCATACTGAAGAGTTTTTCTGCCTCTTCTCGGCTGTAAAAGCCGGTGAACCAGAATTTGTCCAATAAACCTAGCTCTGAAACACGCTGCATGATTTGAGGGAGCATATCCCCTGAGCCGGCCATTACGAATCTTACATTTGGATCCTTCTCCAAGACTTTTCTTGCAGCCTCAACAAAATAATCTGGCCCCTTTTGAATGGTTATCCGCCCTGCATAGAGAACAATTTTTTCTCCCACCTTAGACTCAAACGAGACTCCTTTCATCTTAGGCGTTGCGTTATGCACGACCCTTACCTTATGAGCGGGGATTCCATAACTTTCCACGATGCGGTTCTTCACAAAATGACTGATGGCAATTACTAGATCTGCTGCTTCCATTCCTGCCTTTTCAAAGTTGTATTCTGCAGCATTACCTGCATTGAGATAACGATCGAACACTGTGTTATGGACGTGTACTACTAAAGGCTTACCTGAAACCTTCTTAACGGCCATGGCAGCCGGAAAGGTGGTCCAATCTTGAGCATGGATGACTTCAAAATCCTCCGAAGCAGCAATTATCCTAGCCCGCAGAGCAAACCGAATGATTTCCTCAAACAAGTTGCGCCCATACAAGGCTAGGGTAACGTCTTTTCCCAATGTACCACCACTGAGATTTCTTAAGAGGTTGTACTGCTGCTTGTACTCCTCTGGGGTCGCGTATGCTGTCAAAAGACTATCAACGACCTGAATCCGAAGACCCGGAAGAACTTGATCTGCAATGACTAACTTTGCTGCATCGCTTGAGACGTTTTTCGGCCCAAAAGGCATGATGTAGGTGACTTCATGACCCTTCTCTGTAAGTGCCTTTGCCATCTCGTAACAGACAATGCCTGCACCCCCTGCGAAGAACGGCGGAAACTCCCACCCGAGCATGAGAATCTTCAGGCTCTCACCCCATTTAGATATTTTAGATAAATTGAATATAGAAGAATGACGATATAGTCAGGAATGCAAATATCTGAACTTTCTAGTTTGCATTCCTGCATATAGGTAAGGCTAACTTGTATTTGTTTATTTAGTACCTTACCTATAGAACTAATCCGATCTCCAAGTAAATCCATACGCGACCTCTTTACATTTAATATATACTCAATGGTGGTACCCTTTACTCCCTGGATATAAGCTTTATATATATTTCGTTTAAGGGTTTTCATGGATTCTCCTTCAATACTTGCGTTAGTTTGGATAGCGCTTTTGTGGCGTCTTTCTCCTTGACAATAAAACTGGTTTCAGACATGGTTTCTACTAGATCAATCACAGGGATGTTTTCCCAGGCTAGGGCTCTACTCAATAAGAATAAACTTCCCGGCAGATCAATGATGTCATCGGCGTACTTCAGTGCGATACTCACCAGGTTTTTATCCTCCCGAATGAGTTCTTCTCCGTCTAAACACGAGCGCATTTTAATTACGTTTCCTTCATTGGTAATCAACGCCACTTGATAATTACCCTGAACGACATGCAAAACTCCTCCTGACTTGAAGTTGATCAAAGGCATGATCTTATTGATTTTTTCAAAAATCGAAGAAGACTTTACCAAGGTAAACATGTGTAAATTTGTTTTCACGTTGGCTTCTGCATTGGGACCATAATGGATTTTTGGAATGAGAACGGTGCTTAATTTTTCCTGATACCTACGGATGGCCATGATCACGGAAATGGCCTTCAATTTTGTGTTTAATTTTTGCTCTAAGTACTCTTGGATTTGCTCTCCAAGGGCTGCAAAGTTGATGATTCCCTGCCGTAAGGCCTCCTGTAGGTAGGGCTTTTCCTCAATGTACTCGCGGACCAGACTACTAATTATTGTCATTTTTATCCTATTTTGTATACTATTATACATTATGTTTATATAATTTACTCTTTTTACTAGGTTTATGACCCAAAAACTGTATCTGGAAGACATGTACCGCCAAGAATTCACTGCTAAGGTTATTGCCATTGAAGGTAACAAAGTTCTGCTTGACCAAACTTGTTTCTTTATCCAGTCCTGTGGCCAAAGCGGTGATTGCGGCGAACTAAACAGTATACGCGTTCTTGAAACCCAAAAAGGAGACTGGCACTTACTCGCTAAGGAACCTACTTTCAAAATAGGTGATATGATACCTGGGAAGATTGACTGGAGCAAACGATACCCCACAATGCGCCTTCACTCGGCCAGCCACATTGTCGAACACTTCCTGCAAAAAACCTCTGGTCCTGGAAAAATGCTCAAAACGAGCGTCAACCACAAGCGAGACCTCACCGACTACACGATGCCTTTCCCAACCCTTGAAGCCCAGCAAGAGATCACTCGATGCGCAAATGAACTTATTTCCAAAAATACCCCTATTCTCATTGAAACGGACGAGAAGGGTTATCGCCACTGGCGCTGTGGAGAGATTCAAATGGGCTGTGGCGGAACGCATGTCAAAAATACGTCTGAAATCGGCGTTGTCCAAATTATGTTTGAAGACAAAGGAGGAGGTATTGTGCGCGTCACCACAACCCTACAAAACCCATGATTGAAGTCATCTTGGCACTCACAGGAGGATTGGTATTCGGGTACTTCATCACCTTAAAACCCCATCAAAAAAGACTCCTTGAACAAAGTTATACTACTGTTATCTTTTTACTTTTACTCTCGATGGGCATTGCGATTGGCCTTAATCAGACTTTGCTTAGTAACGGGTCAACGCTTGGCTTTTACGCCTTGCTCTTTGCCCTTGTTACCATTCTAGGCAGCATTGTTTGTTGTATGATTCTTGAAAAGACAAAGGTGATCCAACTATGATCTTTCTTATCTTTATTGCGCTACTTGGAGGAGGCCTTGCTGCGTATTTTCACCTTCTTCCTATGGCAGTTACTAACCACATTGGAAGCTTCTCTTACTATCTACTCCTTGCTCTACAGATCCTTGTCGGCATTGACATCGGTGCCAATCGAGCCGTTCTTAATCAGCTCCGAAAACTCGGTCTACGCATTCTTTTCATCCCAGCAGCCATCATCATCGGAAGCTTACTTGGTGGACTCATCTTGAGCTTCTTTATCCCTTACTCTATTCCCACTGCCCTTGCTATTTCTTCAGGCATGGGCTATTATACGTTATCGAGCCTTATTCTAACTCAATCTGTTGGCAGTAGCATAGGTACCTTGGCCTTCTTAACCAACATCATCCGAGAAACCCTTACTTTTGCCTTGATCCCCTTTCTTGCACGACGAAGCCACCTTGCACCTCTCGCCTCTGCTGGAGCCACCAGCATGGACAACACGCTGCCTATGATCATTCGTTTTGGACCCAAAAGCATTGGCCTTGTTAGTATCATTAGCGGTGTTATTTTGACCTTAGCTGTTCCTTTCTTAGTGACCTTTTTTATTCATTTTATTTAACGCAAAGCTATTTATACTCCCTCTTCTAAAAATATAAACATGAGTGAGACTGAAATTCTGAAACTTCTAAAAGAGATCCAAGCTAACCTACAACACCTACAAAGTGACATGGATGCTGTCAAAAAGGCAGTAGTGACTGAAGCTGAGTTTGAAGAACAAGAGCTAGATTTAGATAAAGAAATGCAAGACCTCACCAAACCCGACCCAGGCATGGCTAATGAAGTTCGCTATAAAGAAGAAACCCTTGATGAAGTTGAGAAGGAAATGGGAAACTAAAAAGCAATCTTTTTTATATTCAATGAGTTTTCTTCACATGGGTGGTATCGTTGAAAACACAACACAAAGTCTATCTTTTACTGGCCCTGATTGTCTTACTTCTCCTGGTGCTCTTCTTACAAGCCCATACACCCACAGGAAGAGCGATTAGTGCCGAGGCCCATAGCGGTCTTATTGATTCTAATCCGTTACGAGCGCCTCCTAGAAACCCTTCTCCCAATACTCCTATGAGCACACCTGTTTCTTAAGAAATTACACTACTATCTGGAAAGGTGTTATGCACGTGACAGCCGAAGTTCGGGCCGTTGCAGTGGAAGTTTCGCGCATAGGTTGTTCCCCAGAAGGGATTCACAGATGTGGGTATGATCGTTCCTAACGCTCCTGGATTGGTTCCATACTTCTTGAAATAAGGCTTCTTACCATACGGATACATCCCAGGAGTCATCCAATAATACCTAGGATCTGTTTGTGCAAAGAAACGTAGGTATTCTTGCTGTTTTGCTGGATAGTTTAGATCATCATAGATTTCATTGGCCTGCAAGTACTGCCTGGTTGCATCTCTATTTTGCTGGTAGACAGCTAGATTGCGATCATCTGCATAGGGATTATACTGTGCTGAACCATATAGTGGGGGATAGGTAGCTGCCTCGGTACCGTCTGGAGTGTAGTGCAAGCCCGGCATGTAGTAAGGGCCTAAGTACCCTCGCTGCCAATTGCTCGAAGTGTCGTAATAGGGCGTGTAGCGATAGGCATAACGCGTGTTTTGATTATCCAGAACCAATTGAGGATTTTGAGTATATTGATAGGCTGCGGCGAAGGAAGATAAGAGAAAAAAAATAAGGATGATTCCTAGGTAGCGCATACACTTCTCTAATAAGTTGAGTATATATAGTTTTTGAATAAAGTTAACTCACTTTTATTTTAATAGATCTAGAAAGTTCTTTGTTTGTTTCTTCCTTCAAAAGCTCCCAGTGCAGCTGGACTAGTTTTTTAATCGTTGGGTCGGCTGTGTTGAGCTTGAACAATTTGGATTTACCGATTGTTCTTGTGGGAGTTACGACTTTCTTCGCCACAAGCTTTTTCCAGGCTCTAGTAAATGATGTCCAGCCGACCCCAGCGCCTTCTGCAATTTCCGTCATGGAATAGTCGAAATCCTTGCCTAAGATGAGAAAGTTCATCATTCTCACTAAAGGAGAATCACCGAAATACTCGACGAAGATGCTTTCTTGCTTCATACTAAAAGATAGAGGAAGAAGTACATAAACTTTATCATTTTAAAGTTAATTCTTAAGCTCTTCGATCTCTCTTATTTTTTCAGGATTCAGACTTACCTCAAGGCCATAATGTGTTGGTTTAGATAAAAGAATGCCCTCTTTTAACAGATCCTCGATTGCCTTCTTTACCTCCTTCGAAGACCTTAACTGATTCGATAAACCCTTAGGTAAATTATGAATACTCGTATGCTTATGCAACCACATTCGCTGCCTATGAAGCTTACGAACGATGAACTTTTTTATTAAAAGCCTCTCTTCCATCACTTCTAAAAAGGAGCACTCTTATTAATAGTTTTCTATTTGTGAACTATGGTCTTTATTATGGAAATGTTTAAATACTTACTACTACTACTACTAACTATGGAAGAAGCCTTAGAAAAAAGTGCCTTTATGGAATACCTAGGAGACTACCCCCTTATCCGTGTATTAGACTTTCTGATCCTCGGAAGAGACATGGACTACAGCCTCACCGAAATAGCTAAAAATGCTGGCGTAGGCTGGACCGCTTTCTCTGAACTCTGGCCTCGGCTTATCCAAAAAGAAATCGTCACTTTCACCCGAAAAATCGGCAACGCCCAACTCTACCGCCTCAACCAAAAAAATCCCTGGGTCAAAGAACTCATCAAAATGGACAATGTCATCACCCAGATAGAAACGGAAAAAATCCTTGGTGCTGCCAAGAAAACTCCTCTACGTGCGACTGTAAAATAAATGACACCTATTATGTCATAACTGTAAAACCTAGGTGATTTTATGAAAAAATGCCCTATCTGCGAAAAAGGAACCTTAAAACCATCTAAGGACAAGCATATCATGCTAGGAGTAGATTTAGGAAGCTACCCTGGACAAACATGTTCTTTTTGTAAAGAGATTTTCACCGACTCCAAAGAAATGATCAAGATTGAACGGATCGCCAAGCAGAAAGGCATCTGGGGGCTTGGAAAGAAGACGAAGATTACACGGACTGGAAATTCTCTTGCTGTGCGAATCCCTAAAGAAATCGCTGACTATTTACACTTGAAAGAAGGCACCGAAACCTGGATCCAACCGGAAGGAAATAAATTGGTGATTGAGAAAGGATGAGAGAATAGTACTAGACTGGATGAAAAAGAGATCTGCCTTTATTGTTTAGAATGAATTATTGGTGGATTGGGAGGATTTACTTCGACCATCGTCACAGCGGCATTCTCTTGAGAGAGTTTCTTATAGTGCTTATCTGGCCAGCCTTTGATGTACAGAAGCAGGTTTATGATAACCCCTTCATGCGTGACCCAAAGAATCGTTTGACTTGAATGCCTGGTTAACATCTTTTTATAGAAACGCAAGTTTCTTTTCTTAACATCACGAAAAGATTCCCCAAAAATAGGTCTAAATGTAGGATAGTGATGCCCATGCTTTTTCACATGCTTACGAATCGATCCCCGCTCTGTGCCTTCAAATACACCCATCCCTTTCTCTCGAATCTCAGAAACATAGCGCACTGGAACACGCTTATGAAATTGTAAGAGGGGTTGTAAAGTGTCTTTTGTACGTTTTAGATCACTGCAGTAGATCACGTCGATTTTCTCGTTTTTGAGCTCATGAGCCAGTTTTACAGCCTGTTCTTTGCCCAACATCGTCAACTTTCCAGGCCTATGTCCCTGATTAATCTTCTTAACGTTTTCTTCTGTTTCTCCATGGCGGACGAGAATGAGCTTCATGAAAAAGGACAAAGTGCCCTTATTTAAAAAACCCGTTCTTTAACGCTTATATCCAGCTACTAACGTTGTCTGATATGCAATTTGCTCTAGAAGGCCAGACAGAACATCCGGGTTAATCGCTTTAGAGCTATACACGTTTATTGAACGATCCATTTGTGAATCAAGGTCCTTAAAATCTTGATGCCAAGGGAACAGAACAGCTACACGAGTACCGCCAAGCTCAAATTCCAATTTTCCAAACCATTTATATCCATCGCTTGTTTCACCACCCATTGTGTGTCTACTTTGAGGGTCGATGGCTAGCCCGATATCTCTTAAATCTACATTGTTTATGCTACGTCCACGACTATTAACTTCATTCAATCGTTGAACCAAACCTATGGGGTGTTGGACTGGGAACCCTTCGTATCCAGTTTCTTTCATTTGAAATGTCATTTTTCACATCTCCTTTTATTTTTTAATCTAAATAAATAAAAATTACGCACTGTCCTCAAAGACATTGTGCACGTGACAGCCGAAGTTCGGGCCGTGACAGTGGAAGTTTCGCGCATAGGTTGTTCCCCAGAAGGGGTTTGGACCTTCAGTTAAGTAACCTAAAGCGCCAGGGTTGTCTCCATACTTCTTGAAGTAAGGTTTCTTACCATATGGGTACAAGTAGCCAAAGGGCATGTTGTAGTTTCGAGGATCGGTTCTTTCGAAAAAGTCCAAGTAAGACAACTGCTTTGAGGGGTAGTTCAAGTCATCGTACTGTTCATTGGCTTGCAAGTATTGTCGTGTACTATCTCGTGTTTGCTGGTAACCTGCAAAGTTGTTGTCATCTGCGTAGGGATTGTAACGAGCACTGCCATACTGAGGATGATACGTAGCTGCTTGCGTTCCATCTCGAGTGTAGGTCAAACCCGGAGCGTAACCGCCACCATTGGGGGTCCATCCACGCTGCCAATTGCTTGAAGAGTCGTAGTAAGGCGAATAGCTAAATCCATACATGGGTTGATATCCATAGATCGGACCTAGTTGCTGATTCATATAAATGTTGTAAAAATCGCTGTAGTATGCACTCGCTAAGCCTACGCTAAGTAGGGCCAAGACGATGCTGAGTTGGATGAGTTTTTTCATGGTAATTGTTCACCTCTTTTTTGCTGGGAATTTACATAAACCCAAAGTATCTGTATGCTAAAGGATTGTAACCGTAATACCAGCTAGGAATGTAGCTTTGCTGAGCGTACGAACCATAGGTTGTATAATGAGCTGTTTGAGGATAGTAGTTGTAGCTGCCTAGACCATAGCCAACACCAGATCCGTAGGAGTTATAGTTAGATCCTGATCCATAACCAGAACCATAACTGCTATATCCATAACCGTAAGGCATACCATAACCGCCATAGCCACCAAGGCCATAACCGCCATAGCCGCCCGCGTTGTAACCGGAGCCGTAGTAAGGATAACTGCCGTAACCACCATAACTGCCGCTACCATACCCATAAGGCATGTTGTATCGGTTGGGGTTTGTGTAATAAGAAGCATAATTTTGAGTGTAATATCCTGTATAAGGGTAATAAAGGCCGCCATAAGCGCCGTACCAATTCAAGGTTCCTGGATACATATTCCAAGCTGTTGATTCAGGTACCATCGCTAGGAGCAGAGCTCCTACTAGGAAAATCATTCCGAAGGTTTGCAAAGCGTGCATTTTCATTGTTCATCTCCCCCTAATCTATATTATCATTAAAGAGTAGTGAATTCTAGTATTTAAATGTTACGGTTTTAAGGATCCTTGTAGAGATTATGAAAATCTCCTCTATTTCATAAACAAAAACTATTTAAGCTTTCATACTATTCTTATTAGTATGAATGATGCAAGGTACGAAAAAATCCGAACTGTAACTGTAAACGAGCGCGGCCAGATCGTCATTCCTGAAGATATGCGCAAAGACCTCCACCTCAAGAAATCCAGCACTGTGGTTCTCATCAAAAAAGGTGAAGAACTCGTCTTACGCAAAGAAGCCGACATTTTGGGAGATCTAGAAGACACTTTCTGGAAGGGCGTTGCCCAACATAGCTTAGAAAATGCCTGGAGCAAAGAAGATGAGGTTTGGGACAAAGTCTACCGGGAGCAGAAATGAAACAAGGCGAACTTCTCTGGATCCAATTCCCTTATTCCAATCTTACTGAAAGTAAGGTACGCCCCGCCGTGATTGTTTCTAATGACTCTTATAACCAACAAAACCAAGATATTGTTGTTTGTGCCATTACCTCCAACCTTAAAGAAACCCCTTATAGCTTACCCCTCGAAAACCATAGCCTTACCCAAGGGCAGCTTACTGTTCAGAGTCGCATCCGCGCTGATAAAATCCTACAAATCAACAAACAACTCGCCCTGAAAAGCTTTGGAAGAATTAATGATAAGACTTATGACCGATTGATTGCTAAGATTAAAACATTGGTTGAGAGAAAATAAGAGTTACTTCTTCACGCCAAACACAGAAGATAGATCAACTTTTTGATACAATGCGTTTTTCTTTTCCAACTCAGCTCGACTGGCTTGGACGGGAGCCTTTGGAAGCTCGATGGTAGATTCCTGCGGCGCCTCTACTGGTTTAGGAGCCTCAAAAGGCTTAGGAATTTCCATATGCGATGATTCCATATGTGCTGAAATGGGCGCTGAAACCTGTGGTTGTTCATGCATTTGCGGCATTTGAACTTGAGGAGTGGACTCGACGAACAGTGTGGATTGCTCAGGCATTTTTTGTTCACTGTAATGCACCTTGCTGCCATCATACCTTAATTCTCCATTTCCTGAATCCATCAACTCATGCAAAGTCATGCCTGAAGTTGGAGGAGCATGGAATAAGGGCTTTGGCTTTTCAATGTGTGGATGACTCATGGGATTAATGATCGTAGAAACCTTTTCTTCTTCATGAGCTGGATCGTCTTCCTCGTCTGGATCCTTGGGCTCATCCTTTGGATCGGCTAGAGGATCCTTGGGCTCATCAAACATGCCCGCCACGGTTGGAGGAAGACCTACTAGGGATGGCCTCACTGGTTTTTTATCTTCCTTTTCGTAACGCACATTAAAATCCCTTGTGACTTTAACACTGGTAACCAACATACTCTCGGCCATTTGAAAGGCGGAAGCCATGGTCTGGCAAATACCTTGGGCATGTAACTTTTCGGCTAGTTGCCTTACTTCGGGAGATGCTGTCATTTAAACCTTTGAAATATACTAGTATACATTTCATAGCATCTTTTATTTATAAATATTGCGATTTGAGCTCCCACAGAGCTTAATCTATTCCTCTTTCTCGAAAACACATTTGAATGACTTCCTCTTATCACCTTAATATGAACCCCAATCCAAGAGCAATCCGGATCTTGTGCTATGGAGACTCAAATACTTGGGGATGGGTCCCCTCTAAAATGGGCAGAGAACGATATGACACTCAGAATCGTTGGCCAGGAATTCTTCAAAAAAAACTCGGTGAAAAATATGAAGTGATTGAAGAAGGACTCGGAGGTCGTACAACGATGTTCGACGACCCTAGACCTGAATTCCCCTGCAGAAATGGATTGCAAACATTCGCTTCTATTTTGGAAAGTCATTTGCCAATAGATCTTGTGATATTCATGCTCGGCACAACCGATGCTAAAGAGATGATGGGACTAGATAGTTCAAAAATAACGGAAGGAATGAGAAGGTTGATCAGAGCCGCCAAGAAGTTTAAGACTTTAGACGGATTTTCTTCCCCTAATCTCCTGATCATTGTTCCTCCTATCTTAGAAGAGAAGACTGTGTTTGCTTCTACACTCTTTAAAGGCGGCACTGCAAAAACAAAAGCACTCATCAGGTCTTATTCTACTCTTGCAAAAGAAGAAAAGGTTCTTTACCTAAATCCAACGGATGAAGTAAAAGTGGACTCAGAAGAAGGTGTACATATCGATGCAGAGAATCATAAAAAATTAGCTGAACTTGTTTATAATAAGATTATACTGAGTTCTCACATTTCTTAGACCTGGCAAATAAAATCAGCTTAAGATGCTGAGCTAAACAGAAGCATCTGACCCTGATCATCTTTTGACCACACCGGCAGACCTTTATCCCCTAAGACAGCAACTCCGATCTGAAACTTGGCAGGGTCTCCGTTTTCATCAAAACGAAATGAACCGGAAGCCCCTGAATAGGTAAGGGATTTCAACTGAGCACGAACACAATTCGGCTCTGTGCCTTGACAAGCCTCGAATGCCTGCTTCAACACCAACGGTGAATCATATGCATTTGCAAAATGATTCATCATCCAATTAAGCTCTTCCCCATAGGTTTCCTTGTACTTTTGTAAGGCCTTACTGAAAAAGGTGTTTTGCTTTTCATCCACATATGGAAAGCCATACATGGCCCCTTCAATGAAACCACCTGTCAACTGATAGTTTTGCGGAGAAAGCGCTGCATTCTCCCCGAGCAATTTATAGGGCTGAATGCCCAATTCTTTCATTTGCTTCAAAAAGAGGTACCCCTGATCGGATGACTGCGCTGCGATGTACACCATTAACTTTGGATGCTGCTTTTGCAACTCCTGCACTTTGAGCAACGAAGTTCTGAAATCCTTATCTTCCGGATCAAAGGCTTCTTCCAACAGGGTTTCTCCTCCTTTTTTTTCAAATGCTTGCTTGAACGACTCTGCAGCACCTTTGGGATAATCCTGCAAGAAATAGAATAAGACAACTTCTTTCAAATCTTGATTCACTAAGACATTCGCCAGCCCCTCGGACCAATACTTAGAAGGCGGAGTCATACGAAAGACAAAGTCATCCCCAAACTTAGAGAGATCATTGGTTGAGGTCATCACGGCCAAAAGAACTTTTTTGTTTTCGTTCGCCAAGGGCGCAAGAGCCAAGGTTGAAGATGAACAATGAGCGCCGATGATGGCATCGACTTTATTTGCTTCCACTAACTTATAGAAAGCACTCATGGCCTTCTTTGGATCGCATGAATCATCTTCCACGATGAATTCCACCCTTTTTCCTAAAATTCCCCCTTGGGCATTGATCTCATCTATGGCCATCTGCTCCAATCGGTAGCCTGGAAGACCATACTGTGCTGCGCCGCCTGTTAAGGCCCCGATAAACCCTATCTTGATTGCATCGGATTCTGAAGGCTTTGAAGCACATGCTGCGATCAGCAACAAAGCTAAAATGAGCCAAGGAGTTCTCATGTTCATGGGTCTTGCATCCCCCTATATAAATATCATCCCCCCCTAAGGAGGATACTTTATATATCTTCCCTTGTTTGCACTTTTATGAACTTTGAACTCTTTCGAAAAATCGGCCTTACGGATGGAGAGATCAAAACCTACCTCGCCCTACTCAAGCTAGGTGAAAGCACCGTAGGACCCATCGGAAAAGAAAGCAAGGTTTCCAAAAGCAAACTCTACGATATCCTCGATAAACTCATTGACAAAGGGCTCATCGGACACATCATCAAAAATGGGACCAGAAGGTATACGGCGAACGACCCCAAGATGATCCTTGAATATCTTGACCGGAAAACAGACCAACTCAAAGAAACCCGCAACGAAGCTCAAAAACTCATCTTGGGATTATCGGTTCAACGAGCTGCCCTTGGCCCTAAGAAATTTGCTGAAATCTACGAAGGATTCCATGGCTTTAAAACCATCCGAGAAGAACTGCTTTGCAGTATGAAAAAAGGAGACGAACTGCTCGTACTCGGAGCACCTAAGATGGCCAATTTAAAATGGGAAGCCTGGCTGCTCGAATTTCATAAAAAACGGGAAGAACTGGGCATAAGGATGCGCATTCTATTCACGAGTGATTGCCGCACATATGGAGAAAAGCGCAAACACTTCAAACGAACCCGTGTTCGATACCTACCTAAGCACATCCAAAGCACCAACTGGATCGACATCTTCAACGACGTTTTTCTCTGTGTTATTATTCAAGAACCCCAGACGATCGTCATCCGAGACTCTTCCTTGGCAGGAAGCATGCGACAGTACTTTGATATGCTTTGGGGGATAAGCCATGAATAAACTGCACAAAACTATATAAACTTCTAGTCCTCGATAAAAGACATGGGCTTTTTAGACTTCCTCCGTAAGAAAACCCCTTCCACTGAAACAGTGGCCTTCTCGAATCTTGAACCCTTTCTTCGGCAGTATGTGGAACGAAAGAATCTGGGTGAAAAACTCCAGCTGTACAATCAACGATTTGAGGAACTCCAAATTCAACTTAAAGGTGCCCTTGAAACCCTACAGAATGGTGCGCTTCCAGCCATCTCTGAGGAAGAGGTACGTATTGTCCAAGAAAACCGCGAACACTACCTAGAACGGATCCAGTTTTTTCTTGCCAACCTACATCCCCCCCAAACGGTTTCTGACCTCGGCTATTTCACCAGCAAAACCTCCCAAGATTACGATGAACTCCTTCGAAGCTTAGAACAAAATAAATATGTCTTGGAACAATACCTTCCTAAAATCCTTGCCCCGACTACTACCGCTCTTAAGGCCTTATCCGAACATAACCTGACCTTCCTTACCCAACTGCGAAGCGAACATCTCGAAGAGGTTCACGAGATCCAAGCCCAAATTGGCGAATACAAAAAAGACCAAGAAAAAAGACAAAAATTCCAGCAACAAAAGGCAGAAGAAGAAAGCCAACTTGCTCCACTCAAAGAGCGCGAAGAAAAGATTTTGCGTCGATTGGATGGATACAAAAAAACTCCTGCTTATGAAGACTACCAAACCCTTTTGCAGCAAAAACAACCCTTAGTGCATGAACTTCAAAAAGAAAGACAAGAACTCCAACAAGGTTTCTTACATCTGAGCTATGCACTACGCAAATACCACTATGAAGCGAAAGAAAGCCTGGTCCAACAGTACCTGGATGAAGCAAGTGAAGCCTTGCAGCAAGACCCTGAACTTAACATCGCACGCATCCTTTCTGAACTCCACACTCAACTTCAAAATCTGGATTTGAAAGAAGATAAGGAAGTTCAGGCCCTCAATACCTTACCTAGGCTTACTGCTGAATACTTTAGCCAAAAACGCGCGAAACTCCAAGAACTTGGCGATCAACTCAACCAGATCCAAGCCCAACTCGGCAACAGCATCACCGCTCTAAATGTCATGGAGCAAGAAAGCCTACTTTCTGAAACCAAAAGCCGCATGGTATACCTTCAAGAAAACATTCAAGAACTGGGCCATCAAATTGAAGAGCTGCATGAGGAAAACTATAAGAACAAGATCAAAGAACTCATCATCAACCTAGGAAATGTGGTGCTTCAAGATGAATAAACTCGTACAATTTTGCAGGAAATTCAGTACTATGGAAATCCCAGATGTTCTAAAAATCGGGCGAAGATACTACCAAGCCCCCAAAAAGCTCCTTGAGATTAAAGAAAAAGTCACTTCACGTGATGTATACTCCATTGGCGTACCCCTTGGAGAAGAAAAAAATGATTTTCAACCCAGCCCCGCCTTACTGGATCTGCTTGCCAAAAACAGCATAAAAAAGGCCTACATCAACAAAAAGGGAAGCTGGCTCTTTCTTTGCCGACGCGATATCTTTGAAGAAAGCATTGTATCGACTACTGTAAAAGAAGGCCTGGTGTTGGTACAGAACGAATACGACGAGAATTTAGGATTTGGCGAACTCAAACAAGTCCATGGCAGAGCTTTTATTAAAATCTTACTGGATCGCGGAGATTACTTGAGAAGAGAAAATTAATATATCCAACCAAGACCTTAACCGGATGGACTTAAACAAGCTGGTTAGAGACATCGCCCATCTTCATATTGGGAAAATGACCCGCGATACGGCCCTTCTACCTAAACTATGCGGCACCCTGTTGATCGTGGGGGGGGTCTTGTGTTGCTTTATTTATCTTAGAAATCTATTTAGTCTACCCTTTTAAAGTCAAAATAAGAGCCTTTATGAAAGCAATATTTTATATATCCTAATATTCTGATTAAGTGAATGGGTTTGTTCAATACGCCTGTAAAGCAACTTATCCTAACAAAAGAAGAAGAAGAAACACTAAAACAAGTCCATATGGAGATTTACCGGGAAGAACAAGAATTAGTCCAAGCTGAAAAGATTCTGGAAAATTTAGATTTAATGATACAACGAGCTAGTGTTCTAATCCAACAAGGTAATCTGTTAGCAAATGAGATTAACCAATTAGGCAAAGGCATTTCTGACGCCACTAGTGCAGGCCGAATAATTGGCGATCCATACAAACAAAGATACCTAGAAAAAAATCGTGCATGCTCAGTTATAACTCAGGAGTTGCAAGGTATCCTTGACATCATCGGACAATTTGCCGATCGTTTTATCGCCAGTGAAAATACGCAAAAGACTATCTTGAGCAAGCTTTCTATAGAAGCAATCGTCATGAGAAATGCGTTAACTAAGTTAAATGCTACTTTGAACTCTTCCAGTCTCACTATAAATACTGGCTTTCAAACTACCAGCTATGTAAGCTAGGATTTTTCTGCTCCATTTGACCTCCAGTCCCTAAATGAGACTAATCTCGAAAGGCTCAAAATATAAAGAGGGTTCTGTACGAAGACAACACGCAATTCATTGACTAGCCCCACCCAAAACAGCCTAAACTTAAACAATCGCACAAATCTTTAAAAATAACCCTATATTTAGATCTTTATGGCCAAAAGCAAGAAATGGCTCTGCACGATCTGCGGATTTGTGTATGATCCCATTGCAGGGGACCCTGATGGTGGGATAAAACCTGGAACCGCCTTTGAAGACATCTCGGATGACTGGGTCTGCCCGGTGTGCGGCGCTAGCAAGAAAGACTTTGAATTGGTGGAGGAATAATGATGTCGGATTTTACTATTATTCATGACCAAGAGAACTGCATTGGATGTACTGCGTGTGAGCTTGCGGCACCTGAGAACTGGATCATGGAAGAAGAAGATACCGGTCTTAAATCCAAACCCAAAAAAACAACGTTTGATCAGAATGAATTCAAGATTAATATGGAAGCTGCTGAGGCGTGTCCTGTCAATGTGATTCACATTCAAAACAAAAAAAAGGAACGGATCATTTAATATGGACTTTGGAACCCTCGACTCTATGATCCAGCAAGAAGACCTTGCGGACGCCGACAAGAAAAAAATCCTACAGAGTAAACGCTGGAAAGAACACTCAAAAGAACATTTCGGTGCTGAACTGGTATCGGTTGAAAAAGAAGAGATCCTTGCTCCTGAAAAAAATTCTGAAAAGGGTACTACTGAAAAAGGTACTGAGACTACACCTCCTCCAGTGAATTCTCCTACCGTAGATGCCTGGTGGCTGCGTGATGAAGAAAAGAAGGCGCTTGAACCTCCTCGATCCCAACAGATACAATCGACACATGAAGCCCAACACGTTGCCTGGGAATGCAGCTGTGGCAAAGCCATGGAAAGTCCCAAAGAAAAAGAGGGCGGAGCGGGCTACAAGCTGCAAAAAGAGGATGAAGATTCTGGAGCTGACAATGCCTACAAGACTGGCAAGAGTGGAAATGAAATGTATGGCCGCACTGAACCTTCTGAATCTGCAGGGGGCGCTTACTTGGGCGGTGGAAACATGCAAGACCGACAAGACCAGATGTATGGAAGGCCCTCATGAAATTCCTTGTTAAAGCACCGCATGAAAAATTGCCCTTACCTCCAGGTCATGAACTTTTTGATCTAGGCATTTTCATGGAAGGCATCAGCGATGCAGAAGAACTTCGAAAGAAAATGGAGAAAGAAGACTTGGGTAAATACAAAGGAAAGACCGTGCAGATCCGCGGCTGCGGGGCTACTTGGGCTTACATGATTGTTTCTCATCAACTTGAAGGCATTGCCAAAAGCGTCTTGTTTAGATTGGGTGATGGAAAGACTGTGGAGATTTGGTAAACCAATGATATCTAAGATCCAACTCAAAGAAAAAATAAAAGAAATCGGTGGAAGAGCCTGGTTTCCGATCGAAGTTGCTAAAGTGAATGACCAAGTCGTACGAATGGCCCTCTTCAAAGGCAGTTATCACTGGCATACACACGGCGAAGATGAGTTTTTCTATGTCTTAAAGGGAGCCATCACCATTCAAGTCAAAGAACAACCTGATGTTGTTTTACAAGAAGGAGAAATCACCGTCGTTCCGAAAGGAGCCGAACACTGCCCGAAAAGTGACGTTGAATCGTATGTTCTGATGTTCGAACCCCAAGTTCTTAAGAGTGCTGGCAATGAATAACTCTGATTGATCTCACACCCTACGATTGATTTTAGCCGAAATCTTTATATAGCTAAAGTATATACTATGGCTATATGGTTACTGAGATGATTACGGTCAAACTGGAAAGGCAGTTCTTGCACCAAATAGATGATATTGTAAAAAAATCTGGATATCAGAACCGTACTGAGTTCATCCGGAATGCCTTACGAGAGAAAATTGATGAGACTAAGCTGAAACAAGCAATGATTGACATTGACCAATTCCGAGGCATCTTCAAGAAGAAAAAACAGACAACCGACAAGGAATTGCATGAAATTCGAGAAAAGGTCTTCTGGGAGATGCACAAAAAACTCAAATCAAAGTCTCAGGTTTAAATGGATTTGAAACACTAGATAACTTCTTAAAATGTTTATCTCGAGTTACCAAAATTGCATTTGAATCACGAGCCAAAATAGCATGTAATGCATCCTCAAATGGTACGTTTTTATCCTTAGCTAACCTTTGTGCCTCTGCATCTTGCGATATACTATAAGAAAACCCTTCCATTTCTATTTGTAGAGAATCTAGAATATGTAAAATAGAACTCAGCGAAAACCCCCTCTTAAATTCATTTAACAGGTGATCTGAAAGCATAATCTGATTGTTTTCCTTTTGAATTTTAGTTAATAACCTAGAAGCAAATTCTCCGAAAGGCTCACCTTTAGACCCTTTTCGATCTTCGAAAAAATCAATCCATATACATGTGTCTAGATAATATTTGACCATGCTCTGCGAGCTACAAAACCCTTTTTAACGACGCTCATCCGAATTCCGAAGCTTTTTCATAGATTCCGAAAATTTTCCATGAAACATAAATATCTTCCGGATTAAACGGAAACCTTTTAATAACCCTATCTCTTAAAACAAAAAATAATGGATCTTCTAACTCCCATTGAGATGAGTTTTCTTGTTAAAATAACCATTAGCCTCATCATCAGTTTCATCCTCGGCTGGGAACGAGAGGGCCGTGGAAAAGACGCTGGCACTAGCACCCACTTCTTTGTTATTGCGGGCGCCATGCTCTTCACCCTTCTTTCTGTTTATATGGATCCTAATGAACCCGCCCGTATTGCCGCTAATGT
>ERZ1292623.390-Hain-H51-01um-R1-390-length-47746-cov-8_pt1 | contig 42279 bp, 40 predicted proteins | sample MGYA00564398_ERZ1292623 | MGnify/ENA primary metagenome ERZ1292623 (study PRJEB36523, sample SAMEA6512633) | groundwater metagenome | collected 2019-01-07 | study: AquaDiva: Metagenomics assemblies of 32 groundwater samples
AGAGGTTATCCGCGTTGAGGAAGGTGTCGTCTCCAGAGGGGTTCAAGATGAAGTCTCCGGTGGAATCCGTCTGTAGCTCGGTGTAGCGGGTGTCGTCGTAGGCGATAGAAACTTGAGCTCCGGAAAAAGTATTTTTAATAGATAGTCGTGCATAAGGCGAAGTCGTACCCACACCTACATTTCGAGGACTACCTACAAACAGAGCGTCCCCACCAATAGTTAAGTTAGAGGAAAACAAATTGGTAGAGGAAGCCGTGGTAGAGAAGAAGTTGGTAGTAGTCGCATTGGTGCCTGTGGCGTTGGTAAATGTAAGATTTTGTAAAGTTGACGAAGCTGTCGCTAAGAATTGAGTGGTAGAAAGAATCGTCCCGTCAAAGGTAAGAGACCCAGAAGATGCGAGTGTGTCAGTCGAGCTGGTGTACAAAATCCGATTAGTGCCACCAAAGCTAGTGACCCCAGTTCCCCCACTTCCCACAGAAAGAGTGCCTGTAATATCAGTTGAACCAGATGATAAATTTATGGCAGCAGCTGCGACCGAACCGTTAGTGGCTTTTAGAAAACCAGAGAGAGATCCTATGGAAAGATTAGAGGCAAATAGGTTTGTCGAACTCGCTGTCGTACTAAAGAAGTTGGTGGAGGTGGCGGAAGTGGAAGTGGAGTTAACTGCGGTGAAGTTCTGGAGGGTGGAGGAGGCGGTAGCGAGAAGATTGGTTAGAGTCGCGAGACCGGAGACAGAAAGAGTAGAGCCCACGGATAGAGCCCCGGTAGTAGTCGCGTTCGTCGTCGTGGAATTGCCGGTGATATTGAAATTGCCAGTTATGGTTGAGGAGGCGGAGGAAACAAATCCTCCGTTAAGCAGTACTGTGAGGGTCGTGGTTGGGGTTAAGTAGCCGCCAGAAATCCCCCAAGTTTCCCCAAAACCTACAGAAGGTATGCAAGTACCGCTAACCGAAAAACAGCCTGAAGTTATATTTAAACCGTTAGAAGCCGTTGTCGTCCCGACGCCAAGAGTTGTGGTACCGGTAAGAGAGACATTGGAACCGGTGCCACTAAAATCACCAGAGAAAGAACCGGCGACACTGGCGTTACTCCAAGAACCTCCCGAAATAGATGGGTTAGTTATAGAGGTGTTGGTCAAAACATCTATACGATTGGTTTGAGAAGCCACTGTATAGACGCCGGAGGGAGCATTATAAGAACCGGAGGACTGGGCGGAGAGATAATTTATACGCGAAAGCAGCTCATTTTTTACAGCCTGCAAATCTTCAGCCGAGATTCCCACTTCACGGATAATTTCTCTAGTCTCTATGGTATGAATTATTTTTTCCTGTGGTAAAACAATTCCAGTCGGCGGAGAGTAGGACGAGGAGGTATTGGAACTTCCTGTTGAGGTCGCGTAACGGGAACCAACCACGTCAGAAGCCGGACCTTGGGCTAAATCGTCAGAATCAAGCGAGAGAGAAACTGCCGCAGCTTGAGAAGATGGATTTTTATAACTGATATGCGAAGAAAGTAGATTGGAAAAGATTGTGAGTGCCGCGGAGAAAGAACGTGGTATGGAAATTCCCGGACCGGTCTCTACGCGTGATAAAAATATTTTATCCCCGCTTCCGAAAAGAGAGGCGGCGCCTGTCGCGAAAGTTATGGCGATAGAAAGAGCTAAGACCTTTTCCGGCAAACGGGAACCAAGAGCCTCATGCAAAACATCACGAAGAGTTGATTTGTTTTTAAGGGAATTTTTTTTCTTCACCACTCTGACCACCTGAAAAGGTTTTTCTTCTATGAAGACTCTGGTTTCTCTTATAAGCGGAATGAGAGGTCGGTCATCGGAAGTATATTTAAGAGACGGTCTTGGTCTTACAGCAGAACGCGCGGGATTAACCGGCCTTGGAAGAATTATATTTTTGGACGGAAGAGTGGTTACGGAATCCGTAGGCTTTAAGGGTACGCTCTGTACAGGAACAGAAGTTATGATTTCAGGTTCTTTCTTATCTGTGACTTGTTTATTTACCGATGACGGAGGAATATGATTTTTCTTGAGTGAGCGCGACAGTTCGGCATAGTGTTCTTTCTTTTTATTTTCAGCTTTTTCCCGGAAAGATATCAGGGAGGCTTCTTCTACATACCAGTTACCTTCGTGCATGCGGCAAGACACTTCACTCCGGCGACAAAGACGAGCTATGTAATGCCTGGTGTACCCAAACTTCCTGGCACACTCCGAAGAAGAAAGAAAATTTTTGCCTTCAAATACTAAGTTCTGTATATCTGCCATTTCGTAAAGAATTATAGGTGAAGTGGCTCTCTAAATATAACTGGTTCACTCTTTTTCGGGTCAAAAATTGAAAACTAATTTAGTGGATTACAGCACAAGGTTTCAAATTTACAGGACAGAGGCCAAAAAATGCCCGAAAAACCTGGTGAAACATCTAAAAAAGAAGTGAACTCCCTTTAGTCTTAAGGCCAGTACGCGGATGACTGTTTCTAAATGTGGTGAAACGGGAAATCGGCGGAATATTCTAAGAAAAACGACTCCGGAGGGTAATCCCCGGAATTAGTGGAAAAACCTTAAAAAGTTTTCCACACCTACCTACTTAGTTTTCCCTATCTCTTCCTCAAAAATGGCTTTGAGTATAGTCGGGTTCCCTGCCCCCTTGGTTGCCTTGATAGCTTGCCCCACCATAAATTGAATTACGCTCACCTTACCGGATTTAAAATTGAGAACCACCGTAGGGTTAGATTTGATTATGTCTTTGACTATTTCCCGAAGTGCTTCCGGGTTACTTTCCTGTATAAATCCTTCTCTTTTGGCCACAGACTCTACCGTTTCTCCGGATAGGAGAGACAAGGAGAGAGCGTCCTTGGCGCCCCTTGAAGACAATTTGCCCTCCTCTATAAGTTTAACTGCAGAGGAAACCGATTCGCCTACGACAGTGGCTGTAAGCGCTAACCCAGGATTAGCTGCAAAAACTCCTTGGACATCAGAAATAATATAGTTGGCCAGAAGTTTTTTTGTTTTTTTATCTTCAAAGTTTTTTTCCGACAAGTCAAAGATTTCTCCGAGCATAGTGTTGGATGTCAGGATATCTGAATATTCAGAACTAAGCCCGATTTCTTTTTCATACCTTTCTCTTTTTTTGGAAGGCAATTCCGGCAAAGAATTTCTTAAAGTTTTTTCAGAGAATTCCGGAATTTCAGAAATATGCAGTTTCGGTAAATCCGGATCCGGAAAATAACGATAGTCGTGGGAACTTTCTTTCAGGCGTTGAGAAAAAGTTTCTCCTTTGGAGTCGTCCCAACCTCTGGTTTCCTGAACCACTTCCCCGCCACTCCTAAGAACTTCGGTTTGTCTTTTAACTTCAAAATTAATTGCCCGCTCCACCGTCCGAAAAGAATTCAAATTTTTTACTTCTACCTTTGTACCCATCTTACCTTCCTCGGCGATGGAAATGTTAGCTTCAACCCGCATCTCACCTTTTTCCAAATTAGCATCTCCAGCGGCAAGTGCACGAAGCAGTAACTGTAATTCTTTGGCAAAACCGACAGCAGTCTCGGTGTCATGAATTACCGGCTCGGTCACCAGCTCCATTAGAGGCACCCCGGCACGATTAAAATCCAGTAAAGTTTCCCCTTCCCTTTCATGAAGAGAGCGGGCGGTATCTTCCTCAAGATGTACCCTGGTTACTTCCACGCCTCTTAGAATTCCGCCGGAAACCAGAGGATGTTTGTATTGGCTTATCTGGTAGCCCTTAGGAATATCCGGGTAAAAGTAGCTCTTACGGTCAAACTCGCTCCAATCCGCCAATTGTCCGCCTATGGCCACTCCCACGCGCAAGATGTTTCTGACCGCCTCCTTGTTTATAACCGGCAGAGTCCCCGGATGGGCAAGGCAAACCGGGCAAATATTAGCGTTCGGCTTCTTTTCGCCAGGGTCATTCCTGCAATCACAGAACATCTTAGTCCTGGTTTTCAGTTCTGCGTGTATTTCCAAACCAATCGTGGGTATATAAGAAGTCATACTTAAATTCTATCCCGACCAGTAAGAGCTTGTAAGTGGCCAGCTAATTTTTCCTTAAACTCCTTGAGCGATTTGTCATCAAGGACACTCGCACTAAGAACCGTTCTTTCCAGTTCTTTAGCTTCACGTAATTTACGCTTAAGGGTCTTTTCATCCACCGAATCGGACTTGGTGAGGACAATAATTTCCGCTCTTTCGCCGAGGGCCTTGTTGTAGGTATTCAATTCCCTGCGCACGGTTTTGTAAGATTCAGTTATGTCTTCCTCCAGAGAAATGCAGTGCAGAAGAAGCTTGGTCCTTTCTATGTGTCGGAGAAATTTATGGCCCAACCCTTTCCCGGTGGCGGCTCCTTCAATGAGTCCAGGAATGTCTGCCAGAATAAATCCGTACATTTCTCCCAAGTTTGGTTCCAGAGTCGTAAACTGGTAAGAGGCGACCTTGGCCTTGGCACGCGTGAGAGAATTAAGAAGCGAGGATTTGCCGGCATTGGGAAGACCAACGAGTCCCGCATCCGCTATGAGACGCAGTTCAATATTAAAATAGCCGGACTCTCCAACTGCTCCTTTGGTAAATTCTCTAGGAGTCGTATTCTTGGAAGACTTAAAGTGCTCGTTCCCAAAACCTCCCCGGCCACCGTGCAATACTAGAACTGGCTCCCCTTCAGAAAGAAGTTCTACTTTGCGTCCCATTTCCTTAGATTCAATGATGGAGCCGAGTGGTAAATCTACCATCGCATCCTTACCGCTACCGCCGTGCATACTGTCGCGCATACCATCCTTGCCATCCCCGGCAGCTATTTCCGTTACATGCCGGTAGCGCGCCAGGACTCCCAGATCGCGCACAGCCTTAACATATACATCTCCTCCCCGGCCACCATCCCCGCCGCCTGGCCCGGCCAGGTCCCTACCCTTCTCATGGCGCCAACGCACTACCCCGTTACCGCCGCGTCCGGCTTTTAGATACAGCTTAAGTTCATCAATAAAGGCCATGTCTATTCTTTGGTCTCAATCGCGAGTTTAGCCAGAGCTCTTGCCCCCTCCAAACTCTTAGCCGCTACAACCCATCTCTTGTTGTGGCAAAAGAGAGCGTCGGGCACGCCGGACGCTTCCGCAAGACCAGCGCCCGTTTTTCCCGCCCAGCTTAGAGGAAAATCCTTTCTGTTGATAAAAGAATTTTGTGCGTCCCTCACCGCCTGCACTCTGAACCCGTTACCCTGCCTTTCCGGATAAATAACAAACAGGGGCTCCGGCTTGGTTGCCAAAACCTCTCCCCACGGATACGGGCCGTCAATCTCAATAATTTTCTTATCCGGGCTCTGATCATAAAAGTCCCGGACTATTTTCTGACCGTCCACAAAGTCCTTCGCGTGAGCTATCTCCCGCTCTAACAACTTTCTAACAATCTCCAGCGTCTGCTTAAATGCCTTATCCAAATTTCGCGCTGGCTCTTTCCAGGTCGGCATCATGGCTCCGGTCAGAGCATTAATGAGATAAGGATAAACTCCGGGTATAAGAGGTGCGACTATGTCCACGCCATTGTCTACTGCGTCAATCGGTTCTACTATTTTTTTATCAATTATCATAGCTGAGTCTTTGGAGCCGGAAAGTTGCTCGCCGAACTTTTGCCAGACGAGACCGAAAGAGGAATAAGGAATACCATTTTCCCTTAATCCGGCCCCGCCCTCCTGATGGTGGTCAAAACGGTTTCTGAGTGGCTCATGGATACCACCAACATCAATAACAACGTCCGCCGAAGTCACGACCTCCATATCCCGCGTCCGCACGACTTCGTGTTTACCCGGGTGGGCAAGCATAACGGCAGCTATACCGAATAATTCATCAATGTGAAATCTGCCGTTATGAGTAGCTATCCGCATTGGGGTAAAAACTTAAGGAAGAATGTGACTAAGAACCCAAGAAACCGCGGAGAGAATAACTGCCGCCCCGAGAGCCGGTAGGAAACCAGAGAGAGCGAAACCTGGAACTATGAACACAATAAGCCAGAGAATCACTGCGTTCAAAACAAAGGTAAAAAGACCCATGGTTAAAAGCGAGAGGGGCAGGGTCAAAATCACCAGAACCGGTCGAACAAAAATATTAAGAAGTCCCAGAACCAGAGCCACCAGAAGCGCGGTATAGAAATCCGGTACTACGACTCCGGGCAGATATGCGGTTATGAGAAGGAGAGTTCCAGCTATAGCTAATATTTTTACGGCAGTACGCATCATATTTTAATTAGCTCTCTCCTCCATAATCCTCCTTATACTGGAGAGTTCCTTCCTTATATGCATGAGCGCGGTTTCTTCCGCGGCTACATCTGCTTCAATATTTTTAATGGTATTAGTCTCCTGTCTTACCTCTTCCTCGGTTTTTTCAATAACTTTCTTTTCGCGCTTAATGCCAGAGATAAGAATGGTGTCACCTATAAAGAAGGACACGAAAAGACCGGATATACCGAGTACCGCGACAGAAGCAACCCCCGCCCAAAAATCCGGAACTTGAAGCATGTCCGCCGTATTCCAAACCCCCCTCCAAAAGAGGACTATGGCTACTCCGCCTATCAAGGAGTATAGAAATGGATGGCGGGAGAGCCATTCCCTTACTTTATCCTCCAAGTGGTCAAAAAAGTGATTTATTGGTCGCATAATGAGCTTAATATACCGAAAAACCGAGCTTAATCAACGGCTTGCTTATATTCTTCCAATCTTCCGTCGCCGGTACCAGATAAAAATCACTACAGAAATAAGGAGAAATACTAGCACCCAAATTTCAATTTTTTGAAACAAGGCGCTGTACTCACGGTATAAAGACCCGGCTTGCCAACCGAGAAAACCTAAGACCACCGCCTTAAAAAAAGTCGCCAAGAAAGTTATGGGAATATACTGGGAGAGAGGAAAGCGCAGAACACCGGAAGCCAAGTTGACGGCTAAAGCCGGCATGACAGGAATAGCCCGGGAAAGAAAAAGAACCGTGTTATCCGCGATAGACTTGTGCATCCAGGTCTCCACCTTCTCCACTTCCAACACGGATAAACCTATATAAGGACCAATCTTTATAATAAAAGGGCGCCCTAGACGACGGGCCAACCCGTACCAAAAAAGAGAGCCGAGGGTAAGACCTGCGGCAATAGGCAAAGCGACTACTATAGATAATTTTAGAACCTCATAGACCCCTATTGGTTGCCCCCCGAGAAATACAAACCCGCCGGTAAGTATAACGAAAGAAGACGGAATCGGAGCTATCAGCTCTTCAGTAATGGCAGCAATGAAAAGCCCGAAAGATCCGTAAGCCAATATAATCGCCTCTAAATATTGAACGACTAAATCTGTCATTTATTCTAAATTGCGTCCGGTTTCCGCCGTATCCATTCCTGAAAGTATAACATTAGGAACGCAAACCCAGACCGGTACGAATAAAATATAAATTAATGACAATTAGTGTGAGTATCAGCGCGAAGAGAATAACTATTGAAATATAGAGTGGCACATCGGTAATACCTAAAAACCCGTAACGGAAACCATTAATCAGGTAAAAAATGGGATTGGCGTAGGTAACAGCACTCCACCAAGAAGGGAGTGTGTGTATTGAATAGAAGACACCACCAAGATATACGAGCGGAGTCAGGACAAAAGTCGGGATGATATTAATACCATCAATGGATTTGGCGTAGATACCGTTGACTAGGCCGGCAAGAGAAAAAACGATCGCGGTCAAGACAGCAAAGGAAAGTATTACAACTAAGTTATAAACCGCGAGATGTAGTCCAGTAAAAAACAGTGATACCAGAAGCACTAGTGTGCCGACCAGAATACCGCGCACCACACCGCCTCCGATAAAACCGGCGATAAGTAGCCAGGGGGGTGTCGGAGACACTAAAATTTCGTCTATGGAACGAGCAAAAAATTTAGAAGCAAAAAACATAAACGAAGTGTTAGCGTAGGATGTAGTAACGATAGCCAACATTACGAGCCCTGGCACCACGAAGGTCATATAACTAACTCCTTGTATTTCTCCGATGCGTGAACCTAAAACCGTTCCGAAGACGAGAAAATATAAGGTAGAAGTTATAACGGAAGGTAGAAATGTCTGCACCCATATTCGGAACATGCGTACCACATCTTTGCGAATCATAGTGTAGAAGGAAATCCATTTTTGCCGCGGGGTCATATTATTTTTCGCTAGTTAGCTTTAGAAAAACTTGTTCCAAACGCCCGCCACGGTAGGTGCCCATTTCTTCCCCAGATTTCTCCTCGTGGAGAGCCAGAACCTCGGCCATACTTCCCTGCGCCACAATTTCTCCCTTATTAATAATCGCCACATGTTTTGCCAATTGTTCTGCTTCCTCCAGATAGTGTGTGGTTAAGAGAATGGTTAAACCCCCCGCTGTAAGTGAACGCAAGTAGTCCCACATACTTCTACGCAGTTCCACATCTACTCCCGCAGTCGGCTCATCCAGAATCAAGAACTTGGGCCCGTGGATGAGCGCTCGAGCAATCATAAGGCGCCTCTTCATACCCCCGGAAAGAGTCATGCTATTCTGTGACATTTTCTCGCCAAGTCCCAAATCGGTAAGTAGTTTTTTGGCTCGCGGAATCGCGATTGACCGAGGAATCCCATAGTAACCGCCTTGATTGACCACTATATCCAGAGGTTTTTCAAACGGATTGAAATTAACTTCCTGTCCCACCAGACCAATGTAGGTTTTGGCAACTTCCGTTTCGGAATCAATATCGTGTCCAAAAACTTCTACTTTTCCGTCGGTCTTATTTACCAATCCAGTCACAATGCCAATCAGGGTTGTTTTGCCGGCGCCGTTTGGGCCAAGCAGAGCGAAAAAATCTCCAGAGGGAACCTCGAGTGAAATTCCTTTGAGAGCAGAAGTTCCGCTAGCGTAGGTTTTCTTTAGGTCTTTTACAGACAGGGCGTAGGGCATTTTTTAATTTAACAACCAAGTTCTCCTGTTGTGCAGGGCGAGAGCAGCCCGCTTCTGGGCCAAACGCCCGGCTCTTTGCCAATCACCACATAATCTTCCGGTAAAGCGCTGGCCCATTCATGCTCGTGATTCCAAAGTTTCCAATAATATCTCCACTCATTCCATCCTATATTCAGGTGTTTAACATAGATACCCTTTTCTGCCAGAATATTTCCCACCTTGCGGCTGGTCATACAGGGTATGGAGTAACAGTAAGTAACTATCTGTTTATCTTCCGGTAGTTCACGAAAGGAGTTCATTATTCTATCTGTTTCATCGTAGGCGGAGGTGTTTTTGTCCTTGTAGGCCGGAATGTTTATGGCGGTTGGTATATGCGCGGCCGCATATTCTTCCGCACTACGCAGATCTACCAATACATATTTATTCTCTCCCCTGTCTAGGGAAGTCCGCAGAGAATGCGGGGACACGGAAACCGCCACTTCAGTCGCGTAAAAATCCCTAATTAAACGCTCCTCGTTTTTGGGTAGATAGACCGACATTCCGTACCCAGCAACCCCGCCAATAATAAGAGCCAACAAAAACGAAACTCTGCTCTGCGCAAAAATATTTTGCATGTTACTTTTTCTTAACTTCTAATCGCAGCTTGTGCCAAGCCCGCCGACGCAAGATTCTTCCGGAGCTGGTCCTCTTTCAGGACACTTTTCCGAATAAATACAGGCGTCGTCGGAGACGCTCTCAAGCTGGAAAAGAGGGTTTTCGCTCTTGGGTCCGTAAGAAATCACTAATTTGTCCAGGTCCTTGGGTTCGTAACTGCCAAATTCGGAATTAGTTTTGCCGTTAACAAAAAATTTTAAGGTTTTGCCGGAACCATTACAATATTTACTCCCCGTATCAGTCGTAAAACATTCCTTAGTAAACCCCATGCCGAGACTCTTAAAAAACTCCCCGATAAAGACTCCTTTCTTGTGTTTATGAATTACTTTACCGTTTCCGTCGTGAAGGTGTAGCCATTCATTTTTCTCCTTACCTTCCTCAGACTGGTACTTAGCTAAAGAAAAATCTATTTTCTTACCATCAAGATATACGGCGAAATCAGCGTGAGAGTGCTCGGCGACCTCCACCTCTTTAATGGGGGCCTTATCTATAGCGTCTTTTATAAGAGCGTCGAACGCTTCCAGACTGCCCGGACTCCCAAGTTTTTTACCGTTCAGAAAAAAGGTAGGGGTAGAATTAACCCCGAGAGAGATGCCACTGGCGCTCTGATCCCCAACTATTGCAGCAATAGAAGCGTCGTCTATATCCGAAGCGAACCGGGCTTCATCTAGCCCAAGTTCCACTGCGTATCGGCTAAATATACTCCTGGCGTTCAGATTCTCGGACCATTCGCTCTGATTTTCAAACAAAAGGTCGTGCATCTCAAAAAATTTACCCTGCCGCCCAGCGGCTTCGGAAGCATAAGCAGCAATACGGGCGTTCTTGTGCTGGGGCAGAGGAAAATGCCGGTACACAAACTTTATATCGTCCTCATATTTCTGGAGAAGCTGCTTAACTACCGGGTGGTAAGCACCACAGGCTGGACACTGGAAGTCACTATATTCAATTAGAAGCACTCCTTTACCCCCCTTGCCGGTGACATGATCATTGTCTGCAACTTGGTCAGATAGATAAGAAGTGTCATTACCGCTTCCAGGAGTACTGCCAAAATAGACAGCGGTTCCTATACCAATTACTACGAGCAATAATACCGCCCCCACAATCCATACTTGAGTTTTATCCATATTAGTTTTGTCTAGACCAGCCGGACTTATCACCTTTTAAATACTTCTCCGCAAGTACCAATTCATCCCGAATTCCGTCAATCAACTCATATTTCTTGGCTTCTTCCGCTGTAACCCAGGCATATTGGTCGGTCTCGCTTTCCTGCAACTTAACCTCTCCGCTATCATAATCGGCCAGGCAAGAAATTATCAAAGCGTGTCCGTCCGGATACTCGGCAATTATACTCGTTAGATACCTAACATTTTTTATAGATAATCCGACTTCCTCCATAACCTCACGGGTGAGAGTATTCTCTAGAGCGTTATACCACGCGTCTACGGTGTCTTTAGGTAGGGTTGCATAATCTGCGGGTTCCAGGTTCCCGCCAGGGACTGTCCACTTAAGAGGCCAGCGCTTTTTATTTGCCGAACGCCTAGTAATAAGAAATTTCCCGTCTTTAATTACTACTGCGGTAATAGCGACTCTGTATAGATTCTCGATCATATTTATTACCCTACCAGTTTCCAGCCGGAAGCCACAAGGATCTCGGCTTTCTTCCACTTCATAACCTTGGTCTCTTTGCCGTCGGTAATGGTCACCGTGTCATTGCGACCGATTCTACCCCCACCAACAACCGCACCTTCCTTGGTCAAGTCCCTAGCCGTCCCCTCAATGGAATTACTACGCTCCGGCGCAAAGGCACTCCCGGAGAGATGTGGCAAAAGCCCTATAATCTGAGCAGGGATAGAAATTTCCATATCCTTAAAAAGTTTAAGTCCTTCTTTTTTATATTCCGCTAGAGGGTCTCTCTGTCCATAAGCCCGGAGATTCACGCTTTCCCGCAGATATTCCATAGCTTCCAGGTGGTCTATCCAGAACATGTCCAGAGTCTGGAGAAGAAGCCGGCGTAGAGCCCGGAAAAAATCATCCTCGCCAAGAGATTCTTTCTTTTCCAGAATAATTCTCTCCATATCCAGGTCACCCTTTATGAACCCCGACAGAAGTTCCCAAACCTCTTCATTTTTACCAAGCAGGATGACCCGGCGGCGGCCGTAGTGAACCATGCGCTGATGATTAAGAACGCTGTCGTACTCTAGAATATGTTTGCGGCGGTCAAAATTAAAACCTTCAATTTTCCCCTGCGCCGCCTCCAGCGAGCGGGTGACCATACGGCTCTGAAGGGGCTCATCTTCCGGGATACCGAAACTGCCCATCAGACTCTTAACTGTATCCGACGCAAAAACCCTCATTAAATCGTCCTCCAGGGACACAAAAAATTGGGTTTCCCCGGGGTCGCCCTGACGACCGGAACGCCCTCGAAGCTGATTATCAATACGCCTAGCTTCATGTCGTTCAGTTCCAAGCACAAACAAACCTCCTAGTTTTTTTATTTCTTCGTAAAACTCCAGAGTGCCGGGAACGCCACCCAGCTTTATATCCACTCCCCGTCCTGCCATATTGGTCGCAATGGTCACAGCCCCCGGTTTACCCGTCTGAGCCACTATCTCGGCTTCCCTTTCGTGATTTTTGGCGTTAAGAATCTCGTGTGGCACTCCCTCTTGCTTCAGATAGGCGGAGAGCATTTCATTTTTTTCTATAGAAACCGTACCGATCAGAACCGGTTGTCCTTTCTTGTGCAGTTCGCCGACCTTTCTGGCGATGGCTTTAAACTTGCCCTTTTCGGTTTGGAAAATAAAATCATCCCGGTCCATACGGGCGGAAGGTCTGTTGGTCGGGATGACCACGGTTTCAATTCCGTATACTTTATAAAATTCCTCCGCGGAAGTAGCGGCGGTACCGGTCATACCGGAGAGCTTTTCATACAAACGGAAATAATTTTGGTAGGTAACCGAGGCAAAAGTCCGGTTCTCTCTCTCAATCGCCACCCCTTCTTTGGCCTCCACCGCCTGATGTAACCCCTCGCTCCAGCGCCTTCCGGGCTGCATACGGCCGGTGAACTCATCCACAATAATTACCTTGCCGTCTTTGACTACATATTCCTTATCCCGCCTGAAAAGAGCCTTGGCTCTGACTGCAGTTTCCAGATGATGTACAAAACGCACACCTTTCTCGGTATAAATATCAGAAATGCCCAGAAGTTTTTCGGACTTGGTTATACCTGCGTCCGTCAGCGAGGCCTGGCGGTGTTTTTCTTCCACTATATAGTCCTCTACTTCTTTGAGTTCCCTGGCTACCCGCGCAAAAGTCCGATATAAATCCTCCGATTCTGCGGCCGGAGCAGAAATAATCAGGGGTGTGCGGGCTTCGTCTATCAATATGGAGTCTACTTCGTCCACAACCGCATAAGGATGACCTCTTTGGCGCAGTCTTTCGGGCTCGTACTCTATATTGTCCCGCAGATAATCAAACCCGAACTCGCTGTTGGTACCGTAAGTTATGTCCACAGCATATGCCTCCCGACGGGTGGAAGGGCGCAAAAATTCGTGCAGTACTTTAAAGGAACCTAGTTCGTCCCGCTCCCTATCTTTCTCTGTGTGAGCCGGATCGTAAATCCAGGATTCGTCGTGACCTATGGAAGATATAGAGAGGCCGAGCGCGTTGTAAATTTGCCCCATCCAAACCGCGTCGCGCCTGGCCAAATAGTCGTTGACCGTAATCACATGCACACCCTTGCCGGAAAGCGCGTTTAAATAGACCGGGAGAGTGGCCACCAGAGTTTTACCCTCACCAGTCCTCATTTCCGCAATCCCCCGGCGGTGAAGCACAATTCCGCCCATGAGCTGAACATCAAAGTGACGCTGACCTAAGGTCCGCTTCCCGGCCTCCCGGACCGCAGCAAAAGCTTCCGGTAAAAGTTCTTCCAGAGTCTCCCCTTTTTCTAAACGCTGTTTAAATTCTTTGGTCTTCAACTTCAATGTCTCATTAGAAAGGGCCGAAAAGGAGGGTTCCAGGGAGTTTACCCTAGCAACTATGGGGAGTAGAGCTTTGACGGCTCTATCACCTCCAGAGATGGTTTTTAGGCCTTGTTTTAGCCACGAAAGCATTGGTTTGGTACTTTAACACGAACCCGTCATTCCGTGTAAGAAAGGTCCTAGTTTAATACGCAAAAACCCCTCCGGAGAGGGGTTTTTGCGTAAAGTGGGAGCGAAGAAAGATTCCTCGCCCGGTTAAAGAAGTTAGCGTCTCTTCTTTCTTTTAGCGGCTTTTTTCTTTCCTTTTTTTGCCGCCTTTCGCTTTTTCTTGGCCATGAAGAGCTTTTTACGGATACGTAATGGCGTCTCGGCGACCATTCATCTCGCTAGTATGCAAAACTGTAAACAAGCAAAACGAACTATAACTCCGAACAACGCTCTACATGGAATTATCGTACCCTGTAGTATAAAACTCAATGTATAAAAAACTTTTGTGTGGATAACCCAAAATGGAAGTTTTAAGTTGTAGGTCCCAATTTACAAGTTTGAAAAAGTTTCTGAAAACTTAAACCTGCAAATTCCCCCATTCTACTCCAGGGGTCATGACTTCCGGCTCCAGAGTTACACCGGTTTCCTCAAAAATTTTTTGACGCATTTCTTCCGCCAAAACGACTACTTCCGAACTCTTGGCCCCGGGTTCCGCGACTATAACCAGAGCGTGCCGCGGCGCAGTTCCAACCATACCGCGACGAACCCCCTTGAACCCTCCCACTTTATCCAAAAGCCACCCGGCAGGTACTTTAAAGGTATCGACACCTTCTCTTAGAAGCGGTACCTCCGGGAATTTAAGAGCCAAAGAACGAAATATATCCCCCGGAACAACCGGGTGCTTGAAAAAAGAACCAGCGGTGCCAATCTTTCTCCAGTCCGGTAGTTTCTCGGCGCGTATACAGAGGACGACCTCCCTCACCTCTTTAAGATTCGGTGACGGACGGCTCTCCAAACGCCTTCTCAAGTCCGGATAAGACAAACTTGGAGAGAAGTTAACGGAAAGTTTCAGAGTTACTTTGAGTACTATGAGATGCGGATTTGTTTTAAAAATGCTGGAGCGGTAAGCAAAGTCACAATCGCCGGCAGAAAACTTTTTTAATTCGCCGCTACCGGCGTCAAACACTTCCGCTTCCAAAAATACATCTTTAATTTCACGTCCGTAAGCCCCGATGTTCTGGACCAAGGCCCCGCCGACCGTACCCGGAATGCCTGAGAGATTTTCAATACCAGATAAATTACCAGTGACTGCAAGCATGACTAGAGAATCCCAGTTTTCACCGGCTCCAGAGTAAATGGAAACGGAATCTTCCGAACGGACAATTTCAATCCCGGTAAAACTTATTTTGATGACCAAACCAGGAAAGCCGTCGTCTCTAAAAAGGGTATTACTCCCACCTCCGACAACTATAAATGGAACCCCTTTTTCTTTAGAGAAACTTATGGCCCCTTTTAAATCCTCTATGTTTTTAACTTCACAAAAAAACCTAGCAAAACCACCAAGACGAAAAGTGGTTATTCCCGTAAGGGAAAAATCTGGAATTATATTCATGTGGCGCGCTCGCGCGGCTAGCGGGTGTCGGCTCCAAGCAAATATCTATGTGAGTGCAGCCGCTAGCCACGCGAACGTACACAGGCAGTATAGAAAGACGGTAAAAAAATGCAAAGCCGCCGCCAGCTTTCTTTAGCTGGCGGCGGAATTCTTGGGTCCAAGCTGTTAGGCCTAGACCAGATGCAGAGCGAGCGCGCCCAAGAAAAGGAACCCGGCCAAACGCTGAAACCCCGTCAACGGAACATCGATCGTATCCCTGATAGAGCGACGAAAACGCATCGGCGTTTGTGCCACGAACGACTTCTTCATCCCGCAAGTCCGGGGAATCCGGAAGTACGGAACTCCCGCAACGCGTTTAGCCATGTCTTGCCCTCCAAAAATTTACTGACGTGTATTATAACACTGTAAAGTATAAAATCAAGTGGTGCGGAGGATGTAAAAATATACGCCCCGGAGACTATGTAAATCTCCGGGGCAGTAAATTTAATCCTATTATTTGTCGAGACCACTATTAGAACCAAACTCGCCAGGAGATCTGAGAACGAAAACCGCCATAGGTCCAAAAGTGCCTTGTTGCTGGACTTCTTGTTTGACCACGGAGAGCAAACTCCCACCGCTGGAATTCACTATATCCCTGGCACGAAACCCATCCGAGGCCCGCACGAATACAAGATACATGGTAAAGACGGAAATGGCGTAGTCACCGTCTTCCTTCTCCTTCATCGTTGCGACAGTCACCTCCACCTTATCCCCAAATACTAGTGGGTTAGCAGAGCACCTGACAACATCCCAGGTCGCCACAGAATCCACGACGGCGGAATATAAATACGGGTCCAACCAACTTCTGAACTCCCTCTTTTGTTCCGGAGTGGCTTTTTGCCACCTTGGACCGGCAACAAAAGAGGCCTGTCCTTCCGCATCCATATACCGGTCAACAATAGGACGAATCCGGGTCACCTTATCTTCCTTGGACAAGTCCGAAATGTCTATAAGTTCAGAACACAAGAACTCGGTGATTTTCAAGGGCGAATCTTCCGGCTTATCTACAGAGCTGGCAACAAGAACCGCCGCCAACGCAAAGGTTTTGAGCGAAGAAAAAAACATATGTTCCTCCCTGTCTGTATCTAAAAACTATTAAACACCAGTGGTATAAAAACGCAAAGTTAAGATTTTAGGAAGGTAAAATATAACAAATCCTGCGGCCGCAGGATTTGTTATATTTTTTAGGAAAAAGTCAGCGTAAAAATTAGAGCAAGATGCGAATAAAACACCCTGGATATAAAAACGCAAAACCCGCCGTAAGCGGGTCGTGCGAAGATATTTGCAGCACCAACATTACTGTCAGCACTCACAGAGTGAATTATACACCCTTTTGACCTAAAAAGCAACTAGTCACCCGCATTTAAGGTGTCCTACCGGCTTGTATATCCTCTATAAATTTATCGGTTTGGGGTTTCAAATCCGGACGCAGTTCCCCTATTTTCTTTAGAGTAGCAATAGAGTCTGCCTTTCGCCCGGCGTCAAAGTAGGCGGCCGCTAAGGACATAAGGGTCTGCGGATCAGTCGGCGACGCATCGGCTCTATTTTTGAATACCTGTAGAACTAAATCGGTGCGCCCGGTATCTCTGTAAGCCCGAACTAGCCGATCGTCGGAAGGAGTGATATTCCCATAGCGCGGCACAAGCAATTCTTGAACCAGATCCATTTTACCTGCGTAAACCGCCCCAACCGCATAAATGAGCCGGGCGTCGTCGTAACCCGGTGCGGATTCATAAGCTTCTTTAAAAATCGCCAGGGCCTCGTCGTAGCGTTTGAGGCCTATATAAGAGACCCCGAGTTCAAACTTGATGGCTTGTTTGCCCGGAGAAGTCTCTAGGGCTTTTTTAAGATTCGGTATGGCCTGTTCATATAGGCCGTTGGAGTTATAAAGCCCGCCAAGAAAGAAGGGGTGGCGGGTGTCATTTGGAGCTTCTTCAATCATTTTGCCCATCTCGGAAACTGCCAGTTCAAAAAAACTATTTTTAACATCAAAAGATAAATTGGAAGTCCGGATGCTGGCCGCCGCTTGGATAAGCTGCTCTCTCGCTTCTTGGGTACCGATAGTGTCGTAAGAAAGCGCGCGTTTGAAATAAGCCAGGTTGGCGGCGGCCCCTTCTTTTTGCGGTTCCATAGAACTTATAAGCGCGGAGCCGGCGAGAATGGGCCTGATGTTAACCACATATAAAACCGCGAGAAGAAGAAGCCCAACCGCAGGCAGAGCAAACTTCATCGGAAGCATGGATGAATGGGGCGGTCTGGGTTCTTCCGGAGGCAGAGAGCGGGTATGTATATAGGCCAGAACCGCGAAAAAGAACAGGTAACTGATCAAGTTGTCAAAAACAAACAGATTGTGGAAGAAGTAAGCGGAAAGAAGACCGGTGATGAGCGCTCTCTCGGTAAAAGAAAGTCCGCTCTTTTTCCATAATAGATATACAGCCGAAAAGAACAAAGTTAGGTAGGTAAGCAACCCAAAAACTCCGCCAGCGATAAGCCAATCCAAGACCACATTGTGAGTCCTATCAAACCATTGCTCCTGCCGGAACATGCTTGAATCGTAGTATTTGTTGAAAACATAGTTGAAGTTTTCCTGTCCCCAACCAAAGAACGGCCTTTCTTTAAAACCTTGTAAAGCCATGTTCCAAATTTGAAAACGGGACTGAGTGGTGGTTTCGGAGATGGATATGTTGGCAAAACGATTCAAGACTTCGCTTTTTTGGACAAAGTCCGCTTCCTTCACGGCAAAAAATACTCCCACAAAAGCCAGGATGCCTAAAATAACGGCCCCAGAAATTTTCCTTAATTTGGGTTCCTTACGATCAAAAATGGCTATTAATACAGTGGTCAGAAGAGCACCACCGATAAGGCCCAGGATGGCACCGCGAGTCGCGGTGTGGTAGAGAATAAAAATCTCAAAAGTAAGAAGCGCGTAAATAAAATATTTTTTCGGAAAGAAAGGAGCTACTCCGGCAGAAAGGATTGGAAGGAGAAGGTAAACATTGGTAAGGAATCCTCCATCCCTGGAGAGAAGAGAAGCGGAACCGAAATCGGAAACAAGCAGCATGAAAACCCCAGCTAAGGATAAGAACCAAACTCCCAGTTTTTCAACAAGCGTCCAGGCAGAGCTTCTCTCCCGAAAATATAAAAGCACCAGAAAGAATATATGGAATAGCATGTACACGGCCAGGTAAGTCGCGTTGCCGAGCGTGCCGTCCAGACGCACTCCACCCTGGTTTATGGTCAAAACTCCAGCCAGCTGAAAAGCCCCAAAACCACAAAGCCAGGCGGCCACAAAGGTGGAAGTTTTCAGCCACCAATTCCAATCCTTCTCCGTGCGCAGGAAAACCGTAAATATAAGGAGGTACGCAAAGAGGTGGAGAAGAGTTATATACCCCTCCATTCTCTCAAAATTGCTCCAAAAACTTTTGAAAACATTTTCCGAAAGCAGAGTAGAAATCCCTAGCGTCAAAAGAAATGCCAGGAAAGACCAAACTAAATATGATGCCTTGGGGCGATATGTAGGACTTTGTATAAGCAGGAGCGCCCAAGCCGCTAGCATCAGCTCCACCACAATTCTGAAGGTAAAATTCTTACCGGTTATAAAGGGAAAAAAGAGGTGGGAGGCGACAACGAGAGGTATGAAAGGTACGGCGTAAATACCGGAGAGTACCGCGTAGCGAAGCATTTTTTCCATCGTCATACGCAGACGACTATAACATAAGCCTAGAGACACCTGCTAGCGATAGAGAAAGTTATAATCTAGTATGGTCCAAATGACCGAGAACATAAGCAGGATTGCCACCGACATTCTGCGCTGGAGCGAGCGGTATACCAATTTGGATATGGTTTATGTGGCGAGGGGCGGTTTTTGGATAACCTTCGCGCAAGTAATTTCCAGTCTACTGTCTCTCCTTCTCATTGTAGCCTTCGCCAATCTCTTACCTAAGGAAACTTACGGTCTATATCGTTACATTCTTTCTTTAGCGGGGATATTCGGGATTTTCTCACTGACCGGCATGAACAACGCGGTGGCGCGTGCGGTTGCTGTGGGTCAAGAAGGAGCTTTTCAAGATTCTGTTAAATACCAGCTCAAATGGAATTTGATGATGCTCACGGCCTTTATGGCCTTGGGTGGTTACTACCTGGTACAAGGTAATTCCCTTTTCGCCGTATCTTTCTTTATCTTGGGACTATTTACTCCAGCTACCCAAGCTTTTAATACTTACGGCTCATACTTAGAAGGTAAAAAGGAGTTTGGTTTAGCCAGTATCTTTAGTATTGTCTCTACCTTCGTATACACCGCCGGCATGCTCCTGGTTCTTTTCCTGGGTGCCGACGTCTTTTGGCTAATATTTGTATATTCCGGATTAACCCTATTATCCACTTTTATTTTTTACGCTCTGACGCTCCGAATTTTTAAACCATCCCAGTCATCTTCTGGGGAAACCCTCCAATATGGGCGCCAATTAACTTTTCTAGGATTTATTGACCCTATAGCCTCGCAGATAGATAAAATAGTAGTGGCTCATTTCTGGGGCACAGCCCAACTGGCTACCTATACTCTGGCTATGGCTATACCTGCCCGCGCTACCATTATCATTAAAAGTTTGGTTGGGTTGGGCTCCCCCAAGTTCGCCAACAAGACTCCCGAAGAAATAAACCAGGCTTTCTATAAAAGACTTTTTCAAGGCATGCTTCTGGGTGCCTTGGCGGCAGGGGCTTACATATTGATTGCCCCACACCTGTTTAAATATGTTTTGCCCCGATACCTAGATTCCGTATTTTACTCTCAAATTCTGGCCATTAGTCTCATCTTCGCCATGCCCAACCGCCTAGTTAGTTTACTCCTGACATCCCAAAAATTCACCAAATTCATTTTCCTTAACAGTATAACCCAAAATCTTTTGCGTATTACTCTCTACACGATTCTCGGAATCTGGGGAGGAGTTTTTGGACTGGTCTTGGCGTTCGTTTTGCACTCTTTTATCGGCATGCTCGCAAACATCGCGATATGGCAATTTGGCAGCCGGGCCTGATTACGTTTCTAAATTTTTCTGGAGCTGTTCCACTACCCAAGCACTGCCGTTCCTAGTCGGGTCACCAAAAAACCGCTCCTTAAGTTCTTCTAAAAATTTGTCTGGAACCGCCCTTGCACCTCTTATTTTTTGCACCAACTCTTCCGGATTTTCTGCAAAGAATGGTTGGCCCGGAGCGTAGTCCGCAAGCTCGTAATAATCTCCCCATTTTTCTGTACGAAAATATATAGGAACTCTTGTCTGCTGCAAGGCTTCCAAAACTCCGGTGCTTTGACAGCCCACAGCCACATCCGAAACCGCAATCGCTTCCTGCATACTACCTCTGACTATATTTAAGTTTTCACGTTTTAGAACCCCGGGGTTATTGAGTATGAGCCATTGTTCAAAACCATCGCGCGAGGGACGAAACTTTAAAGTTAATTTAATATCCTGCCTTCGAAGTAGCTCCTCAAGATAAGGTAGGACTTCTTCCGGAGCGGCTACCTCTTCGGAAACAAATAAAACACGGGTAATTCCGCTGGAGGATTCTTTGTCTGGAACTCCGAAAATTTTTAGAAGTGGCCGCATGGGGCCGGAAACGTAAAGTTGCTCGGGCGCATAGATCCTGCTGTATTTTATAAAATACGACTTCCACCATTCACTCCAAAGACCGTATGTGTCCACGGAAAGTCTTTTCTCTCCATTAAAGCCGGGCATAAACTCATATACGTTGTAGAAACGCGAGGCCACGCCGTGGAGTATGCCGACGGTCGGTATGCCGTTCAGCTTACAACCGAGTACTGTGGGAAAATTGCGTTGTGAGCCGGCTGTGATTAGCCCAGTTTCAACGCCAACCGCGCTCAAAATGAGACGCATAATGCGTATAGCCCATACATCCTCGTAAACTCCGATTAAAAACAAAGTGGATAGGGATAATTTAAATCTTGTTTCTGGATCTAAATTCTTGGGAAATGTGTCTGCTCCAAACTTTTTACGGGCACTGGAACGACCACCGGTCAACACACTAAGAAACCGTCCGATAAAAACCGCGGTTTCCGAATAGATGACCGGGCGCTTGCGTACAAATACGTGTTCTAGAACACTCCTCCAGGATTCCACTCCACGAATAAATTCCACGAAAGGCAATTTCTTCCGCCGCAATTCCTCGTAGACGAAGCGGAACCGAAAATCATGATCTTTCCCTTTTTCAAACTTATCGCCGACATAAACCATGATTGGACGACGCAGTACCACTAGCGCTGGCAAGAATATGAAGGTTAGAATTATCTGAAGCAGAACACCAAAAGGTAGAAAAGACGGGCTGTGTAAACCGGGCGCAGGAATCACATTTATTTTTCTCCCGTATGCTTCCAGATAGGAAGAAAATAAATTGGCGTGCGGTGGTTTGTAAAAATAAATACTCGGAAAATCTTTCAGGTATTCCAGCAACTTGCGATAGCGCGTGTAAGGGAGACAGAAGTGATAGAAGAGACTGTCATAATGCATCCACCACAATTCATAACCCTTGTAGAGAAAAGACTTGGCGACAGGTGTCCCATCCGCAAGTTTCAGGTGGGGTAATTCTTCCAAAAGCGTAGTGGCTTGGTAAATACTTCCCGGACCAGCTAGCCCGTCCAAATCTACCCACCTTAAGCCCGCCGACTCTACCGCCTGCTTAAGATTTTTTTTAGCGACAACTTCTTTGTAGCCGCGATTTAAACGCTCAGGGAGTTCTTCGCCAAAGACAATTAATATAGCTTTACTCTCTTTCATTTGATGGGGAATCCTAGCATAGAAAAGTTGTGGCAGTTCGTATAGGGCTAATTAGCTTAACTTGACAAAGTGTATAATAAGATATATGATTCAATAAGCAATCCCTGCTAAAACAGAAGGAGAGAACCTTGAACATCACCGCGGTCACCCAAGACGTCGGGAATGGAAATTCCCTGCGTCTAATCGGTGCTCATCTAGAAAAGATGGGTCACCAAGTGGAGGGCTTTTTCGGAGGGGGTAAACCTCTGCCGGAAGGGTCCCTGGAGCGCATCAATGAGTCCCTGAAGCAGGCCGATCGCCTGCTTGTCAGCTTCTCCTCGGCGGAGAGTCGGACGGCGGAAGAGCGACACGCAATGCAAGAAGCCGTCCGGCTCGGCGTGCCGATCGCCGTCTTCTCCGACATCTACGGGATGTACAATCGCCCCTGGTTTTCGGACTTGCTACCCAAAGCCGGCCTGCTTTTCGTCATTGACGAGAATGAGGTGAAAACTGCCGAGAGCGTTGTTGGCCCAAACACAAGAATCGTCCACGCCGCGAACCCTTACTGGGCGGAATTCTTCAAGGTCAAGTTCGACCGCGAAGAAGTTCGTTCCAAACTCGGTATCGACACGGACGAAACCATGATCCTGGTCTCCGGCTCCAAGGAGCTGGAGAGAAACCGGAGTCTTTTCCGGGATGTTGCGATGACGACAGTGTCCGTGGAGTCGTTATCCAATATCAAGCTTCGCGTAGTTCTCACTACGCATCCAGGCGCCAACCACGGACAAGATGCCTACGAAGACATCTTGGGGTCAGCCAGACCATTGGTCAGCTTTGCGCCAAAGGAAACTGGTCTCTCCACCCAAGACATGGTCGCGGGAAGCGACCTCGTCATAACTGGCGGTGGATCCACTATCACTCTCATGGCGGCCTGCCAAAGAGTACTGGTTGTGGATCTGATGCACGATATCGACAAAATCTGGTGGAAGGAGCTCTCCGGGCTTGGTTTTTGGCCCCCAGCCAAAAGCGGAGTATCTGCCTTAGCCGAGTCTTTAAAGGATATCGGTAGGGAGATACTCTTCCTCACGAAACCGAGTGCCGAGTCGGAACGGATGCGGAAAATCCAGAGAGAGGAGTTCTCCCTAGCCAAGTTTGAGAACGCCGCCGAGAAAATCGCCTCCGAACTCGTCAGCTGATTCTGAACTTCAAACTGCTTGCTTCCCCTTGGGGGAGCAAGCAGTTTTTCTATTTATCCCCTATTTCGTCCTGCAAAGATATGTTGGAAGATGCGTAAGTAGTACATTTTCCATATTTATCAATACTGGTTTTCGTGTGAACGCCTCCGGCGGCTTTTACTAGCGCCAGACCGGCAGCCACGTCCCAGATATAAATACCTTTTTCAAAATAGGCGTCGGCTCTACCGCAAGCCACATACGCAAGCGAGAGTGCCGCGGAACCAAATAGACGCACTTTTTTAAAAACCTGCACTCGCGAAATAAAATTCTGTAGCGCCTCGCTTGACTGGTCGGAATGCGAAGGAAATCCGCTCATAAGTATGGCTTCTCCTTTTTCTTTAACGCCAGACACAAAAATGGGTTTTCCATTGAGCCATGCGCCCTCCCCTACCACTCCGGTAAACATTTCGTCCCGATTGAAATCATAAATAACCCCGAGCTTCGGTTCCCCGTCTTCCATCAAAGCGATGGATACTACAGAAATAGGTATGCCGCGGGAAAAGTTTAGACTGCCGTCCAACGGATCAATGACCCATTGTTTTTTCTTATCAAATTCGTGCACCCCGTCTTCTTCGGAAAGAATAGGAATGCCCGTAGCCCCTAATTTTTGAAGTAAAAACTTATGCGCTTCCATATCAACATCAAGTTTTACATCCTTACCGATACTGCTAAGTACTTTGGCTTCCTGCGATTTCAACATTTCACCCGCTTTGCGAGCGGCGTTCTCTGCTAGAAGTAATAGATCATTTCCCATCTGAAAATGTGCCATGCATCCAAGCAGTAAACATGTGATTCAGCATCAAATGTACATCTTCTACTGGGCCATACTCTCCCTTCTCTGTTTTTACCACTATGGAAACATTGCAAATATCTTTTAGTGAACCTCCGTCAAAACCAAGTAGACCCAAAACCTTGCCTCCTCGTCTACGGACCCATTCGGCCGCCTTAACTACATTTGGGGAACTACCGCTGGCAGAGATGACCATGAGAATATCTCCATCGCGATATTGGACTTCCAGTTGCTTGGTGAAGACTTGGTCGTAGCCAAAATCATTGCCAGCAGCGGTTATAGCGGATACATCAGTCAGAGGGTAAGTTCGGAATGGCATAGTGTGGTCCTGGCCCTTAAACATAGAAAAGCAAAAATCTGTGCCTATATGGGAAGCCGTAGAAGCGGAGCCGCCGTTACCGGCAGTAAAAACTGTTTTTCCAAGGTGCCTAGCTTCTTCAAGTGCCTCCATAAAAGATTGCACTTGGTTTTGATCAAGTTCTTTGTAGAGCCCGCCTACATAGGAAAAATAAGACTTAAAAAAATCACCGATGGACGCACTGTCTTTGCGCATTTTTTCAATATTGTTCATAGTTTTTTTGCTTAGAATTTATCTGGATTCGGAATATTATATTTCTCTCTCCAATTCTGGTCCGCGTAGTATATACGATACACCAGCTTCATAGTTTCCAATGCGTCCGCACTGGTACCGAAACATACCGGGGCTCCGCCCATGGCATCCGCGAATTCTTCTATTTCTTTTTTCCAAGAATTATCCTCCAAATACTTTATAGTTTTTGACTCCAGAGTTCCCTTATCTGAATCGCTACGTTTACCTACGGTAAGGATCTCCTCTCCATAGCTTCTAGAGCTACTCAAAATACCGGAAAGTTTCAGATACCCTTCCGTCAAATAAATATGTAGCCAAAAAGAATGCTCCCAGAGAGTCCCACTGGAATGGATAGAAGCAACTCTTCCCTTATCGTCCTTCATGATGGCAAAGGCGTTTTCCTCTACGTCATGTTCCCAGAAATCGTCGGAAACAAAACTGCGGACTTCTTTAAACTCTCCGCAAAATAAACGCATAAGGTCTAGCATGTGAATTCCCTGATCAAGTAATATGCCGCCGCCAGCGAACTTACGCTGCGAGCGCCAAGCACTGAGTTTGGGATCAACGATTCTACCTTTACCATAAACTCCTTCCATATTAATTATGCCCCCAAGCTCTCCGGAGCGGATAATACGCATAGCGTCTTGTATGGAATCGTGGTAGCGGTGATTAAATCCGTATTTGAGAACTGCTTTTGGGTTAGCTTTCTCTGCGGCCATCACATTCCGAACGTCTTCTACCGAGCGACCGGGTGGTTTTTCACAAAAAACATGAATACCGCGATTCAGGCCCTCGATTGTAATTGCGGGGGCCACGTAGTTAGGAACGGATACAAAAATTGCGTCCAAATCCTTTTCTTCTTTGAGAAGTTGTGTGTGGTCACGATAGAAGCGTACTCCATCAACTTCGGATTTTTCATCTTTGAATGACGTGTCGGAAACAGCCACGGTTTTGAGACCCGGATGGGTATCAATAAACTGCCGGCGGCGCTTGCCTATCACACCGTATCCTATAATTCCGATTTTCTTCTGACTCATAATTTTTCTATTTGGAAGCAAAATATTCTTTTAGATGCAGAATCGCTGCCATGCCCATGGATATAACCGCCTCCTTGGAATTACCTCCAATATGGGGGGTGCAAATCAGATTGTCGAGAGCAAGTAATTCTTTATCTTTCGGAGGCTCTTCATCGTAAACGTCTACGGCTGCACCGGCAATACGTTCTGTTTTTAGAGCATCCTTCAGATCTGCATAGTTTACGAGTGGGCCGCGAGCAGTGTTAATTATGTACGCATCGCTTCGCACCAATTTAAGCGTATCTTTATTAATCATGCGCTCGGTATCAGAAGTAAGTGGTACGTGCAGACTAATAAAATCTGACTTAGCAAGAAGCTCTTCTTTGCTCACTTCTGTAACCCCCTCCGCAACATAATAGTCACGCTGGTCAATAACATCATTTACCAAAATTTTACAGTGGAAAGGTTTTAGGAGGCATATTAGTTCTTTACCAACGTGCCCTACCCCGATAATACCTACCGTACGGCCGCTTAACTGGGCCCCGCCGTCTTTTTCCCATGTTCCATTCTTTAGCCGAACAGATGTCTGAAAAAGATTCCTGGATAGCCCAATCATAAAACAAAGCGCCATCTCCGCGACCGAAAGTTTGTTGGTACCGCCCGTCCAGCCGACGGCAATATTTCTCTCTTTACATGCCCCTAGGTCTAAATTGTTGAGTCCAACTCCGTATTTAGAGACGATTTTAAGATTCGGACATTTATCTAAAACTTTACCGTCTACTTCTTCAAGAGCGACGATGGTACCTTCTGCGTCACCGATAAACTCGGAAATGGCTTCGCCTATAAGTTTCTTTTCCGGGTTAAAACGCACATCCACAAAATGCTTTTGGAGCTCTTTGACGAGCTCCGGGTTTTGGGAAAATGTTCTGGAAACTACCGCAATCTTATTTTGGATTGGCATAGGTTTTAACCATAGAGTCGTCTTTCATTCTATCTGCAACGAAGTCCAAATCTGCTTTTGTATCTACCGACCAGATGGGGGTTTTGACAGTGTAGGTTGCAATGCGCTTGCCATTTTGAAGCGCGCGTAGCATGTCCGTAGATTCCACAATCTCCAAAGGTGTTTGTTCCATCTTTAAAAACTCGAAAAGAAAATCGCGACGGAAAAGATGTATACCGAGAGTCTTAAGATACGGCACCGGCTTGTCGTATTTACCAGTATCAAAAGGGATGCAGGCGCGAGAATAATAAAGCATATTGCCTTTGAGATCGGTCACCACCTTAAGCACGTCCGGAATTTCTAGGTCTCGATTATGGAAAATTGGCGACACCAGGTTCATAAGATCAATAGACTTGTCTGCCACCATTACCTTGATGGACTCTTCCAGCATTTCTTTGGTCACCATTGGCTCATCCCCCTGCATCTGCATAATAATGTCTACCCTCTCGCCGGTTTCTTTCTCAATATTTTGAATGGCTTCCGCAGTTCTATCCATAGCGCGTTCATGCTTATCCGAAGTCATAATCACCTTGGCGCCAATGGATTCCCCATACTCCTTAATTTCCTTATCACATGTCGCAATATAGACATCATCCAGAAGTCCACAAATTCGGGTCCGGAAATAACAGTGACCAACAATGGGTATGCCTAAAATCGGAATAAGCGCCTTACCAGGAAGGCGACTGGAACCCATACGAGCCGGAACAATGCCTACTATTTTCATAATGCGAGATTGTTATACCACGAGACATATTGCCCAGCTATACGTTCAAGACTGAAATGCTCCAGTACCCGCTCGTAGCCCGCCTTACCGAGAGCTTCAGCTTTTTGTGGGTTTTTGAGCAGGTCTAGCGTCTTAGCCGCAATTTCTTCTGGATGCAGTGGGTTGACTATATATCCGGTCACACCATCTATAACTATCTCCGGGGTGCCCCCGTAACAGGTGCCGATAACTGGCTTTTGGGCAGCCATAGCCTCTATATTTACCCTACCGAATGCGTCTAAATAAATTGATGGCATCAGCACAACATCTGATACTCCGTAGGCAAGCTTAATTTCTTCACGATTGAGCCAGCCAGTGAAAACAAGATTGTTTTCTATTTTTAGTTCTTTGGCATAAGCCTGCATAGCCTGCGCGTATTCGTCCACACTCCCAGCTATGAGGAGAACGGTACTGGGTACTTCCCTAACTATAGAAACTAAAGCTTCTATGGCCTTAGCCCCACCCTTAGCCGCGCTTAACCGCCCGCTAAACAGAAGCATTTTTTTATCAACCAAATTATACTTTTCTTTAAAACGCTCCCCGGAAACCAAGTCGGGTTGCCACTGACTAGTATCAATCCCGTTATAAATGACTTCTACATTACCAATTCCGTTTTTATTAAGTGCATCTTTGAGCGCATTGCTAATGGCGATGACTTTGTCCGCATACCTTAAGTAATACCTAATTATAAAGTTACGGAAAGGGTTCCAACGTTTACCTACTCGTTTTAAACCATCGAACCAGCCCATCCGAGTATTCAGGTTCTTTAAATACTCATTCGTCTCCAGTTTTCCGTAAGAAAAAGCCATCGTGTCGCGCGCGGTAAAAATAACCGTTTTAGCGTACTGCTTTGCAATTTTTAAGGAGCGGTAGGAAAGATATAAATGTATGTTGTTTGCATGTACCACATCTGGTTTAATCTTTTTGAGCAAAACTTCTACCTGCCTCACAACGGGACGATTATTAAGACTGGAGTAGGATCTAAAGCGAGAATCGTAGTTAGTGGCAATTTTGAAAATTTTCAACCCGTCGTATTGCGACTCTCCTGCCTCTTCCTTTTTTCTACAAGTAGTTATGATTAACACTTCGTGGCCGGCTTTTTGGATACTCTTGGCTAGCTCGTAGGTAGAAATACCTGCACCACCAAAACTTGTCGGCGGGAAATCATCAGAAAGAAATACAATTTTCATTAGAGTATCTTTATAACTTTTTCAGCCATACCCAGAGGTACTTCTGCCCTTCCCCTTCTAGTTTGAGTAATTGAAGGCGGGCGCCACCAAGAAGACGCTCCACTCCGGCCTTATTAAAAGAAGGGCCGTAATACCAGCTATCTTTGCTCACAGGGATGCCCCGAAGCTGTATCTTGGCTACACCGCCAAGCTTTAACACACGCGAAACTTCCTCTATGTTCTTGCGTATCACCTCAATAGTCGGCATGTGCTGAAAAACTATAAAGGAGAAGACGGCCTCGACAGACTCGTCTGGTATCGGGAAGCTCATACCGTCGGTGGCCAAAAAAGTGATGTTTTGGTGCTGACCAAGACGCTTTTTTGCCTCCGAAATCATCTCTTCCGATATATCGACGCCATAGAGTTCGGCCACGTGTGGGGCGATAAACTCGGATAGACGTCCAATACCGCAACCAATTTCCAACACCTTGGCTTTTTTTTCCTGCCCGATAGCGCCCTGTAAGATTTTGTCCTCTAAAAAATAATTCCTAACATCCCCTTCGCCAGACCGACTAAAGGCTTCCTCAGAAGCCGATACCGATTTGTCGGTAAGAATGTAGTAGCGGGCATCCTCTTTAGCGAGCGTATTCCATTTCGTCTTTGCCTCGGTCATGGTCTCACTCCTTTTGAACAAATTAAGAGTACCAATTTGTACACGCCGTAAGATGTTTTTTATAAACCTCATGCTTAGTAGTTCTCGTTTATCTGTTGGAAACAAGGCGGTATATATCCAGATCTCCAAATTCTGCCGTCTTCTCAAAAAAACTATATTGGTCGAGCCCCCAAGACGGGTCTTTCTTTTTGTCCCAAACTGCATATTCCACCTGGTACTTTTTTAATACATCGGAAAGCCACCGTGCGCTCGGAGTTTTGAGAGTTTCTTTGTAACCTGCAGCTACCTCCTGAATTTTTTCATCCGGAATAGCTTCGTAAGAACCAAATAGCTCTCTGTAATGCATCCCGTAAATGTTGGCCGAAAGATAATCGCGTTCCGTAAAGAATAGTTTCTCGGACTCTTTAGCGCTAACACCTCGCAAACGATAGAAAGTAAATATAATGTCTAGCAAACGCTCTTTGGTAGAAGCCAGAGAAAACATCCCTGCTCTGTGGTAAAACACGTTTAAGGGTGTGTATATAACAACCATGTGCGAAATCTCGTTATTTCCAAATACCACAGCTTCTTTTGTCGCGTTTTTATTCAACCAATCTACGACCGGCCCATATTTTTGTCTCTCTATAGCCACTGCCCCGCCATCATTCGTGCCACTTTTATAAGAAGAAGCTTGTACGAACACACCTACCCCAATGCTAGTTATAATTATCGCGCCAGCCAATACTTTATGATAATTTCTCCATACAGAATATTTCTCAAGTAGGTAAAAAACTATCAGTAGTCCGAATATGACCGCCATTGGTTTATGAAAAAACCAGTGATAGTGAGACGCTTGCAGAACCTTACCTGACAAAATCTGCTGATTCATAGTGATAAACGGAACCAAAAGAAGCGCCAAACCGAAAAAATATGTCCTCTTATTTTCACGCGGAAACCAGAACAAAAAAGCAATGAGGATGGCTACAACCGTAAACCCGACAAATAGAGGTGTGTGAGTTTCAATAATGCCATTGCGGAGCCCCACTTCTAGATAATTAGGATGTAAGGTTGCTTGGTATAAATTTAGAATATAAGAAATAGCCACAATAAGAGCCCCGACAAATACTGTGGCCACCCCTAGCGCTTCTGGCCATTTTTTGCGAATCAAGAGCGACAAACCCAAAATCCCCCCGAAAGCAAAAAGATATGTCCAGGAATAAAAATAATTGTAAAAATTAAGTCCCAAAAAAAGTACCGAGAGAGACCCCCATTTCCAATCTATATATTCGTCCAATTTTTCATAAAACTTGTAAAACGCCCCGAGAAAACCAAAAAAGAAAATATATATCATGGCCGGATTTACCGGACGCGCTATGCGCAGAAAATCATCCGGACTCCGCCCGTGAAAAAGTTCTAGAAGACCGTAGCCATTCAAAACTGATTCCGCGAGCAATAGTATGGCGGCCGAAGAAAGCGCCACTAACTTGCGTCGTGATATTGAGTAGACGAAAGCGTATATAAGAAGCGACACCAGAGCTGTAAACAGAAGTCGTGCCAAAAGAAAAGTGTCGTTGATGTTGAGACCAAACATCTGCCCTGTGTAGGCCACCACCATGGACCCTAGAGGTTGGAACAGGTAGGGGTTATCTTTGCCGTCTTTGTAATAAATCGCCCCGAAATTGGAGTGCCCATCTTGGACTTCTCTAGCCCTCGCTGACCAAGGAGAGTCCGGTAAAAGTTCTATGCCCTGATAAATACCGTCAGAGTGGTGGTCAATACGAAAATATATCTGCGGAGCAGATACGATAATAGAAGATAGGATGGCCAGCCCCACCGCCCATTTATGCGCGACTAGAAGAACCTTAAGCCGCATCATTAAAATTAACTTTTTGGCGTACGGAATATGTCGCCTTGCCACGAGGCTCGTGATAGATACGGATAAGTATTTCTGCCAAAATACCCATGAGAATAAATTGCACGCCCATCATAATAAGAAATATGGTGAGAAGCGGGAGTGGTGTGCGGTTGAGGTGGATGTCCAGAAACAACCGTAGGAGAATAGCGCCCGTGCCGGATAGAAACCCAAGGAAAAAAGACATGAAACCAGCCCAACCAAAAAAGTGCATGGGCTTCGAAAGATAAGTCATCAAAAATTTGGCCGTCAGCAAATCCAGAATTACCCGAAAAGTCCGGGAGATGCCATATTTGGATTGACCAACCGTTCGCGGGCGATGATTGACTACTATCTCTTCAATTCTGGCTCCATGCCAAGCCACATATACCGGCATAAAGCGGTGCATTTCTCCATAAAAACGCACATCTTTCAAAATTTCTCGGCGAAAGGCTTTCATAGTACAGCCGTAGTCGTGAAGTCTAATACCAGTGATATAGGATATGAGCTGGTTGGCAAACATAGAAGGAAAACGACGCAAGAGATTGTCTTTTCTGTCTTTTCTCCAACCAGCCACCACATCAAAACCCTTATCTATAGACTGTAAAAATTTGGGTATATCCTTCGGGTCATTCTGTAAATCGGCGTCCATAGGTATAAGGACTTCACCCTTGGCGTGATCAAACCCGGCGGAAAGTGCCGCCGTCTGACCATAATTTTTACTCAAAAATACCGCTCGAAAATTTTGGTTCTTCTTGGCCACACCTTCCAACTCTTCTCTACTACCATCAGTTGAGCCGTCGTCAACCGCAATAATTTCGTACTCAAAAGCCGCCGGATCAAGTTGATCCTTAATTTCTCTTTGCAATCTCTCTATATTCCCCGCCTCATTGTATATAGGTAGGATGATGGATAGCTTCATAAATATGGCTCAGTTGCCATAGAAACATGGTTATACCACCGATTTAAAGCTTCGCCAAAGCGCGGTCTTCGCTTTCCTAAACATTATAACATTATATATAATGTTATAATGTTTAGAGTTTGGAATTTCGTGAAGTGTCCCTCTGAAACTATTTCTTATACCGTACCAAAATAAAGGTTGGTGATAAGATGCCGATCAGGGATTTGATACGGAAAAACTTTATGGCGTAGGGAAAGTAGCCGAATAAATCGTAACCTTTGGCCACCGCTTTGATACTTTCTTCAATCCAAAATTGCTTGTGATCCGCATTTTGAATCTTTTTTGGTGTCCAACCCCACAATCTTACGATTACATAAAACCACCAAGCAGAATTAGGTGTGGTCAGCACGGAAAGCCCGCCCGGAGAAAGAACCCGGTTAATTTCGTTGAGAAACTTGTCCGGATCATGAAGGTGCTCAATCACTTCCGTACACCAGATTAGATCAAAGCTGTTATCATCAAACTTAAGGCCTTCTTCTACGTTATGTTTTAAAGCAGGTCCATAATGGGGATCTATATCGAGCGAGGTAACCGTGTATCCTTTTTTTTCAAGACAAAGAGACCAGTAGCCGTCTCGACATCCGATATCCAGAGCTCTCTTGCCCGCACCACCTTCCACAAAAGAGAAGGCTATGAGTTTACCGGCGGAGTCATGTTTTCTTTCCGCTTGACCAACGTCAATGGGAAGTTTTTTGAGAAGAGAAATAATATTCATTTAATTAGCGTCATATTCGGGTAGCGCGCATTTCAATACCTCCGTAACCATAAGTTATATCCACATCTTTAAGCGGAAGATTCTGACACCACCCCATAACCGTTTCTTTGGTTTGCGGTAATTCGTACCAAGGAGACAGCCAGTCAAAGGTGTCCAGAACTGCCCACTCCTTTTGCATCTCTCCCGACAGGTTTTTATAGGAAAAATGTTCCGCAATAAGAAGTTTGTGATTTATTTTAACCCCAAAAGGCAGATTGTGTATGAATTTCGCAAGCGGCCACATAAGGGATATATACCAAGAGACTAACTTATATAACATCGCAGGTGGTAGGCGCTTGGTCAGAGGTCTTATCCAATAGCGAGTATTGAACATCCTCCTATAGATAGGTGGTTTATCATATATATCCGCCACCATACTACCGCCAGGTTTTAAAGAAGTGACCAACGCCGCAAGGGACTTAAACGGATCGGGAGTGTGTTGAAGAACCCCTATGCAAAGCGCCCGGTCAAAAGTCCCCTCCTCAAAGGAGAGCTTGGTGATATCGGCCTGAATGATTAGAGAATTATCTTTTTCTCCGTGGTGTTTAAAATTTTCGTCCACCGCGATACTGGCATCCAAAGAGACGACAGTGGCACCAGTTTTAAGTAAGTGTTCCGTAAAGCGTCCGCCGCCACACCCGGCTTCTAAAATCCATTCCCCTTTCATTACTCTAGGCCACTTGGTTTCTCGAAATAATCTTTTTTCGGAAGCATTCTGGCCACTTATGGAATCGTATTGAGTCTCCGAATGCTTCTGCCACTCAAAACCAAAAGTCTTGGAATAGTGTTCTGCTCCTACAAATCTAGGTATGCCTCGAGTTATGGGGTAGCGCTTGTTACATATGTTGCATAAAAGATGGCCTTCCAATATTTCTAGGCCAACAGATTTAGAACTCTCTAATTTGAGAGCCCCCAAACAGGACGGGCACTTTAATAAATCCAAAAAACCAGTCTTCATACAACCATCACAATACCTTAGAAAAGTCGTACAAAAGATAGCGCAAAACAAAGGTTACTATCATGACAATGAAACCCGAAATTATTGTAGGAATATGAAAATTGTCTATAAGTAGCCAGAGAAGAAAAACATTCAGGAGGGATATAAAAACTGCAATCCAGGTGTAGTAGATAAACTTCTTGTCTAGAAATAGCTCCTTGAGACGATTCATTTTTGTAGTATATCGCCTATAAGCTTATCGGTCGCCAAGATAACCGCTTCTGGAGTAATAGAGAGCGTTTGGCGTAAGGCCTCCTTCTCTTCGTAATGACGGGCGTTCAATATGTGCAACTCTGGGTGTACACGACTTGGCGGCAATACGCTCCTATGCAATAGGCCTTGCGGCGGTTGTTCGCGTTCGTCCATAGGCCCGACAATATCCACAGTCGGCACTCCAAACGCTTCAGCAATATAAATAGGTCCGGTGTCCACGCTGATAAATAGATTGAGTTTAGAAATATAAGCCTTTAGTTCATCAATGTTGAGTTTGCCCTGTGTACTAAAGATTGACTCCGGATATTTAATTTTCTGCAGTGTATTTTGAATTTTAGTTCTATCTTCCGGACCACCAAAAATAATAACCTTGGCTTGATGTTTTTCAACAAGATAATTAGCGGTTTCCGCAAACCTCTCTTCCGGCCACTCTTTTATTTTATTGCCCGCAGTCACAGCCATACCAACGACCAGCTTTCCATCCAAATTATTGTTTTTAAAATAATCTACCGCACTTTGGCCAGCATTTTCCGAAAACCCAAGGTGTTTTTGGGTGTCTTCTTCAATGATACCAAGTGACTCTAGGGCCCTAAGGCGCTCGCGTGGCGCATACTTGCCCATACGATATGGAAAAGTGCTTATCAAGCGGCGTAAAATTTTGTAAGGCAAGGTATCCCCAAGCGATTCCCCGTCTAATACTTCGGGAGCAACTACAAGCGGTATGTCCGCCAAATAGAGGAGTGCGGTAGGTACAAATGAAGGGCCGGTAACTAAAGCAACATCTGCTTTTAATGACTTAACTTGGGAGAAAAAATCTTTTGAATCTAGATTCAAATATTCCTCCGCCAGCCCGCTATCTTTTAAAAGCGGGATTAAAATTGGCCCACCAGCCGCCACAACACGCACTTCTCTTAAGTGTTTACGAAGAGCGGAAAGAACCGGTGTACCACAAACAACATCACCGAGTTTCCCCGTTAGAACAACAATGATTGTTTTCGGTTTGCCGATAATGCCGGACTTGCCGCGCACCAAAGAAAACAAAACACAATGAACTAGCAAAGTAAGCCGGTAAAGTCTATTTAGGAGTTCAGTCATATAATTTTCTTAATAAATTCCGCTATGGCTATTCCCCTAGCTTCCCAAGTATGACTTCGTACATCTTCTTTGGCTTTAACCCCGAGTACTTTTGCATCTTCCTCTAGAGCTTTATTTATTCCTGTCACCAAACCCTCGGGATTTTCTGGATCTACCAAAATAGAATTACTGGTATCCAAAATTTCCCGGATGGATGGTAGATCCGAAGCCACTATGGGGGTTCCGGAAGCCATGTACTCAAATAACTTCAACGGCGATTGTGAATACTCGCCCTTTGGATGCGGCAAAAGCAAAACATCCGCAGCCCGCAGATACATGGGAATTTCTTTTTGATTAACTTTTGGCAAAACCTTTACATTGGAAGGCAAAGTTACCCCCACAAATTCTGGAGCTAGTATACCGACCAAAATAAAATCTATTCCTGGGACCAGCCGTGCCGACTTTAAGACATAGTCCAAACCTTTAAGTTTACTGATGGTGCCCGTGTATAGACATATTTTTTTACCGGAAGGTAGACCGAGCTTTATCCTGGCCTCTCCCCTGGCCATTGAAATGAGAAACCGCTCCAAAGACACTGCATCGTGGGAGACCAGGAGCGGTTTCTGATAGCGGGTGTAATATCCTTTTATATAATCGCTGACCAGAATAATTCCGAAAGCTAGTCTGCTCAAAAAACCGTCTAGAAACCGCTCCGTAGAAGTTAAGGGTTTCCTGTGCGTCTCATAAAAACAAGGGACGCGAAATAGCCAGGCTATGATGACTAGAGGTAAAAAGAAGCTAGACCGGACATAAATAAAATTCATTCCTTTGGTAATTTTTTGGCTAAGTAAAAATGCTGTTGCTGAAATGTTAAATAAGATAAAGGCTAAAGTACCTGGAGAAGTGAGGCCAAAATTAAACAGGATATTTAGGTCAGGAACATAATCAAGACCATAAAGCCGTTTCAATTCTTCCTCTCCAGGTGATGTCCCATATCTTGGAGCGACTAAACCAATAGATAGACGGCTATTAATAGAGGAGGAGGTATTCAATATTTGGTAGGTATGGGCCCTGCCATTTTTTAAATCCGTGTTAATAAAATAATAACCTTGCATAAAAAATTATCAGAAAAAGTCTGCCGTAAATTCCGCAATCACCTTCTTACCGGGAACTCCGCGTAGAAGACCGGGTTTGCGAAGCGTTTTTTCCATAAAATAATACAGAAACATCAACCCCAAATAATCCTCCTTTTTCACACTGGCGCCGATTCTTTTGAAATATTCTGCCAAATACTGCTCGCATAGTTTTTTTGCGTCTTTCAGAGAATACCGGCGAAATAGAGAAAACAAATCAAACCCTGGTAAATCCATCACCCCCAGATAATCGCAGTCTACAACAGAAAACTTACCTGCCTCAAAAAGCATATTGTCCTCCGTCAAATCTCCGTGCTGAATCAATTTGGGCAAAGTCTTAGGTAGAGTAAGTGAATTAGTAAAAAGCAAGATTTCTGCCTGATCAGCTTCCGATAAAGAAGAATTATTTACCAAAGACGCCTTAAATCCCTGTAAATCAGACACTGACTGGTTACTTCGCTTAGAAATATGTTCTTGGAAACCAGTGTATCGAGAAACCACAGCTCCAAGTAGCCTCTCATCCAGCCTAACTCTTTTACCCGGGCAAACACTCTCCAAACTAAAGATGTTTTCTCCATCGTCGTATAGATGTATGGCTTTAGCAAAAAAATCCTGGTAAGAACTCCCGGCAGTCAGTTCGTTGAGTTTTTTTAAATTATGGAAATTCTGTCTCACTACTTCTCCAGACGTATGACTCCTGACCGTCTTTACACACAAAAATGGAGTTTTTTCTTTTGGCTTAAAAACGAAGAAAATGACCTTATCCTTCAGATTCTTACCAGAAGAAGCAGTACTATATTTAAGAAATGCTAGAGGTAGGTCTCCTGGACTGACCTTCAGTTCTTCCTTTATTACTTTTTGAATTAACTGCATCATTTCTGTACGAAAATATTGAAACTAAAAAATAGTTTTCTATACATCCGAAGAGTTAAGGGTAACCCAGCCAAGCGTTTCAATAATTTTCGCAGCAAGGAATTCTCCGGCATCAGCGTTTGCACAACATAAGAAAGAATATGTAAATCTTTGTAAGGAATAGTAATTCTTGGATTATTGTAACCAGGATAAACTAGATAAAAATCCGGCCGGTCAAAACCCACCTCTCTCAAAAGTTTTTGGTAACCATGCACATTATAAGTATAGGTGTTGTAAGGCCTACCTTTACGGAGATGCATATACCAGTTGGCCATGAATCTCGGCATATAGTTCGTAAAGCGTAGTCCACTATGATCCACCCCCCGCAAATAGGATAAAGCGAAACGGTTTTCAATGCCTATATATAAATAGCCACCTTTTTTAAGCATTTTTTTGCATATAGAAAGCGCCGCTATCTGCGCTTCTCTTGGGTCCTTAAAGCGCTCAGTCATACCAACCCACTCCAAAACTCCATTCATAACAATTAGGTCAAAACTATCTTCCGGAAAAGGTAGGTCAAATAAATCCCCGACATAAACTTCAATATTTTGGAATCCCTCCCGCTCAGCTCTTTTTTTAAGAAACTTCATTCGGAGGAACGACTGGTCCACAGCCACAACTTTCCCCGCGACCATAGCTATCGGAATACTGGTGCGCCCCATACCAGCACCAAGATCCAAAACAACAGAATTTTTAGATAGTGGCACCGGAAATCGCCAGTCGGCGCGGTTATATTCAAAAGTAAAATCAAATTTCCCTCCGTAAATTGCCTTGAATTCGTCCCAGCCTTTTTCTTCAATAACCCGCAGGGCTTTTTCCAAGTCCTCCTTCCTTGCCTTGCCCCAATAGCGATCCTCCGAAAAGAAAGGTATGCCCTCAAGCGTCTTTTTGTATGTAAGATGATTAAACATGGTTCTTTAGGATGCCAGCTTAAAGCAAGCTCCGAAAAACGCCAGATAGCCCTTCCGCCATTTTTTCGGTAGAAAATTCTAACTCCGCTCTCTTGCGAGCACTTAGAGCAAGTCTGTGTCTCCCCTCTCCATCTTCAAGTAGAGAATTGATCGCGAGTGCGGTTTGAGTAGCGTTGTAACAATCCACCAAAATAGCCTCCTTTCCATCAGTCACATAGTCCCCCAGATATTTCTTACGACTAATAATCACAGGAAGACCGTTGGCCATAGCGTCCAGAAGCACGGTTTGACCGGAACAGTCTGCGCCATCTAGAAAAGAGTCCTGATGCGTCAAGAGTAGTAATAGGATCGCTTCCTGATATTTTTTGTGTAGCTCGCTTGGTGATAGATCATAAAAAACTTTCACATTTTTCGGAATTTCTCCTATGTTTTCTAAATTACGCTTACTACAAACGATATGAAATTCGCGCTCCGGCAATTTCCGAACTACTTCCATGACCGTTTTGTAATCGCGGCCATTATCCCTGCCGACTGACAAGATATATTCCCCTCTCCCTTCGTAGCCTGGTTGGTAGAATTGCGTATCTACCCCAAGTGGTACAAAAGATACCTTACCCCTCAAAAATGGATAGACAGACTCTAGTTGCTCCCTTTGAAAATTAGCCAGACAAACTACTCCGTCCAATTCCTTGAGTAAGGAGCTGATAAGGGCATACTTAAATTGATTTTTTTTATTTGCGGTGAGGGTTCTTTGCAGACCTATATTAAAAAGAACAAATTTACGCCTGGTTTTAAAAATTTTCTTAAATACCATCATATAAAGAATAGAGGAACCAAAAACCAAATCGTAACCGCGAGTAAAAAAGAACAGCAATAAATGTCGTATCCGGAAACCAATCTTGGTATGCCAAAACTTTTGCTTGGCGAAATCTTGCCACTCCTTATACTCCGCCTCTAAGTCAAATTTTTTTAAGTAATTAAGACCGTAAAACTGCGTGTCCGGATAATCCAGGCCTATTTGCCCTTGAAACTTATTTTTTCTGGAGCCAGAATATAGATATAAGATTTTTTTCATAGCTCTACTCGATATCTCTTGGCCCATAACTGAAAGGTGAGAAGCGACCATAGGAGAGTCAGGTTGTAGCGCTCTTTACTTACATGCAGAGAAAGCATTTCCATAACTTCCGGCCAATTGAAGATATCTTTGGTCCCCGCGTAGTAGCTCTCGGATAAAACCTCCTTGGCAAAGCTGGTGAATTCCGGACGGCGCAACCATTTAGCCCCGGGGGAAAACCACCCGCGCTTTGGCTCCCGAAACAGAAAACTTGGCAATTCGCTTTTAAACGCGTCTTTAAGAATCTTTTTAGTCCGAAAAATATCCAGCTTATAATTTCTCGGCAACGAACCCGCAAAAGCCACTAGCTCTCTATCCGTCAAAGGCATACGCTCCTCCAGCGAACCAGCCATAGACATCTTGTCGGAGAGCATAAAGAAATATTCTGGTAGCCAACTTTCCTTATCCGCCCACATAAGACTCTCAGCCGCATCCTCCGCCGGTTTAGAAAAATACTTATCTCCAAAATATTTTTTGACAGAAGTATCACTTTCAAAAAGACTAGGTGAAATTACCGAGGATAGGCGGTCGTCCTTTTGAAACATAAACTTAGCGAATAAATCCACATTAGTTTCATAATTAAACTTTTTCAATTTAGGGTGAATTGCTAAGACGCTCTTCAAAAATTCGGGTAATTTTTTGAAGTAGTTAGCTGCCAGCGCGAACCGATAGCGATCATAGCCGCCAAACAGCTCGTCCCCGCCACTACCATTAAGTACTACCGTAACTTTAGTCTTGGCGAATTTGGCCAGGCGCAACATAGCCACAGAAGTAGGATTAGATACCGGGTCGTCGCAGTCTGCTGCCGCTTCTTCTAGAGAAGTGAGTATATCTTTGGCGGAAAGGCGCAAACCATTATGTTTAGCCCCGAAAAAAGCCGCAGTTTTTGTTGCCAAATCAAAATCTTGGTTGAACTTGTCACTCTCTTCTCCTGCTTCCAACTCAAAACCAACAGAAAAAGTTTCAATATTCTGGCTATGTCGCGTCATCGCTGCCAGAACGGAACTGGAATCTATGCCACCAGATAGATACAAACCAACTGGCACATCAGAAACCAATTGCCGGCCTACCGAGCTTATTACTTTATCTTTCAATAAACGGGTAGCCTCCTCGTAAGAGCTGGGAGAGGGAGCGACCTGCCAATCTCCATAAGTACTTAAAGAAAGCTTCCCATCCTTAAGAACCAGCATGCCCTTGGGCGGCAATTTAAAAATATTTTGAATCATGGTCATCGGCTCTGGCACATACAAAACCCGGAGATATTGGTTAAACGCCTCTTTAGAAAGCTTCCGGGGGACATCGTGCTCCAAAATGGCTTTTACTTCAGAGGCAAAAATAAATTTACTCCCATCAAAATAGTAATAAAAAGGTTTAATGCCTGCGTGATCCCGCGCGCAAAAAAGTTCCTTAGTTCTCCTGTCCCAAATAGCAAAAGCAAACATGCCATTCAACTTGTCTGTTACCCGCCTACCCCATTTAAGATAGCCGGCCAAAATAACTTCGGTGTCGCTTTTGGTCTTAAACTCATAAGAACCTCCCAGCTCCATTTTCAATTCCCGAAAATTGTATATTTCCCCATTGAAAACAATGGCCAGTTCTCCTGAATTGTCATGCATAGGCTGATTGGCCGTAGGAGAAAGATCTATGACGCTTAAACGATTATGGCCGAGGGATATACCTTCACCCACAAAAACTCCTTTAGCATCCGGTCCTCGATGAGAAAGAACTTGGACCATTGTCTCTACCTTGTTCTTATCTTCCCAATTAAATCCGGATATGCCGCACATAATTATTTCTGGTTATTTTTGAAAAACAGCACATTATCCCTAGCGTCCTCACCTCTCTTAGAGATAGACCCTACCGGGTCCGTAACCGGCTCCAGCATAGAAACCCCATCTTTATCTATAAAGAAAGCTTCGTAGCCAAGTCGCAGAAGTTGTTTTACGGCTGAATCCGAGTAGCGCTTCCCTTTATCCCCTCCCCAAACCTCCATAATAACCCTAGGAGAAGTATTGCGCAGAGTCTCTAGGGAACCGAGAATGGCGTCCTCTTCTCCCCCTTCAATATCAAGCTTTATTACAGTCGGGGCCTTATGCCCGTTTTTTACATAACTATCAATTGTTAAAGCCTGAATTTTTATGGGCGGAATATTTTCTCCGGCTACCGGGAAACGCGAACTTTCGGAACTATCAGAACTACGACTGGCGTCGTAAAAATTAGTTTCTCCTTGCGCTCCCGCCACCGCTGAAGCGACTACGCGCACATTTTTCGTCCCAGTAAAATTAGTTTTTAAATAACTACAAAGTCTGGTGCTGGCTTCAAAGGCGTGAATCTCGCCTTGGCTGACTATCCTCTCCGCTAAAGCGGTGTAATAACCAAAGTGCGCCCCAATGTCATAAAAAATATCCGTCTCTGATAAGTTCTTAATAAGCCAGATTGCCAGTTTGCGCTCACTCTTATGGGGCGAGATACCGTAAACCGCAAGTACGCTTGTCCCAGCATCTTTTACGGGCAGGCGCATTTTTTTTCCAAATAAAAAAACTTCTCTGACCCCCACTATCGCTCGAAGATGAGGTAATCGCGAAATCTGTGCCCGTACATAAGACAGACCAAAAAGTCGGTAATTGAAAATCGCTCTCTCTAAGAAACTTTTTCCCAGTTTTTTATAGCTTACAGATTTTGTATATGTATTTTCGCGTGTCAGAAATGTTCCGAGTAGTTCTTCTTTTGTATTATTCATACGCCTTTATCCTGAATAAACTGAAGAATATTTTTTGCCCTCGCCTCCCATGTGTAATTCATAACCGCCTCGGTATTTCTCTTAGCCACCTCTTCCACTTTAGCCGGCTCTAACCTAATAGAAGCTACCACCTTAGTAAAGTCGCCAGCTTCTTCTGGTTTAAAAGAGTGGGCTCTGTCGCCCAAAATCTCTCTCATGATATCCAAATCGGAATAGAGTATGGGACGGCCAGTGGCCATATACTCCCAAACCTTCATAGGAAACCCATAATCTCTAAAGTGGGGTTTATCCGGGTAAGGAATTACCAGCAAGTCCATGGCTAACTCATACTCAATAACTTTTTCAAAAGGTTGTCTATTTACGAAAATACATCTGTTTTCTACG
>ERZ1292623.510-Hain-H51-01um-R1-510-length-42229-cov-23_pt1 | contig 42229 bp, 42 predicted proteins | sample MGYA00564398_ERZ1292623 | MGnify/ENA primary metagenome ERZ1292623 (study PRJEB36523, sample SAMEA6512633) | groundwater metagenome | collected 2019-01-07 | study: AquaDiva: Metagenomics assemblies of 32 groundwater samples
CTAAAGCACAGAATTCATTCACTATGATTCGTTTCCGAATCATCCCCTTTTTCTGTCCTTCAGTATCTCAAGACTCTTCCAAGAACTCGACTAAACCCCTTGCGACTGTGAATGGTCGGTCCTTGGGCTGGTTCAAATCGGCAGGATCAACGACAACTTTTTCCTTGTCGCCATCAATCGCCTGAAACTCAGGCTTCGAAAGTCCCATTTCCTGAAACCGGCAGCCGTATCGAAGCCATACCGGTTTCGTGATCCTCGCCTGTCTTGGGAAATTCATACGACGCCTCCGACAACGACTAAAGTTGACAAAGATACTGGAAGGAACGAGAGTTCTTCGTCATAGGGGAGGCGAACGACCGCAATGTTCCATGCGAAACTCCTTTCCCTGAAAACAATTAATGGAAGGTACGATTTTTTAAGTATAAAAAATGGCGGCTGGCTAGTCAAGACGAAAAGGGAAATCTTCCTTTGAGATTGCTATTCTCGAGAGCTTTCAGCCAGTCCTTGCCTTCGCCGACCGGTGTGTGAATCCAATACGGCCGGGTGAGCTTCGCGGACATATTTCGTTGAGATACATACCGACGACTCAGCCCACTTATTTTCTCCATCATGAAGCCGAGTGCGTCCTTGCGGCCATAGCGTATTCTATAAGCTCCGATTCTTCGCCGCCATACATTCTCCTCGCCTTTCATTTTTTGAATGTCGCCGGAAAACGGATTATCCGGTAAACCGGGAATAACCGAAAAAATGCGCTCAGCATCTTTTTGAGGAATACGTGAAAGAAATTTGTAATCATTCAAATTTCCTAACTGGCGGTGAGTAGTGGACGATGTTAGAACCTGTTGGCAGACCGCCACCACTCGGTTATTTATACCAAGTTTATCGTTAAATTACGCCAAAATCAATTAACCCCACCCCGCTACTCACTATTGTTTGGAAACAAAAAACTCTCGTTGTCGGGAGCTTTTTGTTGGAATATCGTTTTAATCGTTGTTTCCTTTCTCTTGCTGTTTTTCTTGCTCTTGTTCAGCTTTCCCCTGTTTGCGTTCCTCATCTTCTTTTACTTGTTCTTCCTGCTTCTGTTTTCTTTCTTCCTCATCTTTTGCCTGTTCTTCCTTTCTCTCCTTTTCTTTTTCAAGTTTCTCTATCTCTTTATCAACATCCTCAAGGGCGTCTTCGGCTTGTTCCGCTAACTGTTTAGCTCCTTGATAATTCTCTTTTGCAAACAATTCTTTCGCTTGAGTCAATAATCGGTCAAATTTGGCAAATGCAGTGGGCGGCACTTCAACCCCTTCTTTTCTCGCCTCATCCAATACTTCTTGCCTTTCTTCCTCTGCCTCTTTTATGGCTTCTCCGGCTTCTTCTTTCTTTTCTTGTTTCTTCTCTAACTCCTCTATGGTTTTCTCAATTTGGTCAAGAGATTTCTCGGCTCGTTTGGCAAGGTTTTTAGCTTCAACGAAGTTGCCTGCCGCAAGTGCACTCTTGGCTTGGGCAAGCAAGCTGTCAAACTCTACGAAGGCATTTGCGGGTAACTCCACCCCTTCTTCTTGTGCTTCTTCAATTATTTCAGCCTTTTCTTTTTCAGCTTCTCGGATAGCTTCTTCAGCTTTTTGTTGAGTACTCATTTCTTCTTCCAGTTTTTCTTCTTCCTCGTCCAAATCATCTTCAAGTTCTTCTTCTTTGAGTTCTAAAAGTTCCAGTTGGGCTTTAACCCGTCCAAGTTCTTGGGCGAGGACTTCTGCTTTAGCAGTGTCTCCTGCTTTATGGGCGGCTTTCATTTGTTTTTCAAGCTCATCTTCTCTCGCTTCCAGTGCTTTCTTTTCGGATTTGAAACTATCTGCGAGTACTGATTTCGGCTCTTCAAAATCATCGTTCAGCTCTTTAGCAAGCAGAGAGACATCTTTTCCTTTATTCTTTTGCTTGATAACGATTTCTGCCACATTTCCCAAATGTTCTCGCAATCGTGCCTCGGCAATTTCCAGTCCTTTAGCATCCACGCCTTTTGTTTCCAATACAATCTTAATTTCGGCTACTCGCTCGGCGGCAAAAGCAATTTGAAGATGGGCTTTACCTTCTGGACTGAAAGCAAAGAACTCCCGTAGTGCTTCGCCCAGCTTATCAATAAAATAAAAAGGGCTTTCGGGCGTAAGTCCCGCATTTGGCAATGCTCCATTTTGGGCAAAAACTAAAAACGGAACAAAGAGTAACGAAATAAATGCTGTTTTAATTTTCATTGTAATTTTGCTACTTATCTGCCCAGAAATCACTTTTGAGGTGCTTTACGGGTAGTAAAGTAAGCTAAAAAACTAATGTTAATGTTAAACCGACACTTTGATTATAGCACAATAGCTTGGTGTGAAAAGCTACCCCACCCCGCTACTCACTATTTCTTATTCCCAACGGCTATTGACAGGGTTTGCTGGTTTGCTATACTGACAATGTGATAACACTCTGGAGTGTCTTTCGGGACAGCTCCAGATTTTTTATTTCTGTCTTATTTCCGGCTTTATTTTACGCAAATCAAGAAACTTGGCTCTTTCCAATAACTCCTTTGAAATATGACCTCTCGTGGATATTACGATAATCCGTTTGCCTGCCTTTTTAATCCTATCAATCGGCGTAGCAAAATCGCTGTCTCCTGAAATCAATACGGCAGTATCATATTTGTCTTTTGTGTCATCCATCTCAAACGCAAGCTCTATATCAAGATTATTTTTCCAATGATAACTGCCTTTGTGATTTTTAATTTTCTTTATTACTTTTGTGCGGACGATATAGCCGTTTATCTCAAGCATATCCAGAAACTTCAACTGTTTGGTGTTATGTTCATCTCTGCCACTATAGATAAAACATTTTATCTCACCGCCGCACTCTTTTTTGAGATAACCCATCAGCTTTTGATAGGAAACTTTCCAGCCCAAAGTTCGTTGGGAGTAAAATACATTTTCAGCGTCTATAAAAACATAAACCCTCCCTTTTATGAATTGGTGTAGCATAAATCCGCTATTACTGTAGCAGATTCTACCCCACCCTGCTACTCACTATTGTTTTGAAAATAGTTTATGCTAAAAACAAATAATGGGAATAAGCGAACTGACACAAGAAGATATTAAAAAAGCCTATGATTTTATTAAAGGTATTATCTTTAATACTAAATACTATTCAGTAAAAGCAAGAAAGGCAGAAATAGAAAGGTTTAAACGGCATAACTTATTAAAGGAGCTAAAAGATAAAAGCAATTTATACTTGATTGCTAAAGATAAAGGCAAGATAATTGGCTTTTGTAATGGATACTATGAAGCGGGAACGTTTTGGATAGATTGGGCTGGAATTGATAAAAACTATCGTAGGAATGGGATAGCTGTTAAATTATTGAACTTTCTTGAGAATAAGTTAAAAAAACAGGGAGTCCATAAAATCTGGTGTGATTGCAGAACAAGCAATAAAGAATCTAAAGCACTACTAAAAAAACTAAATTTAAAAAAAATTACCACTATTAAAAATCATTGGTATAATCAGGATTTTATTCTGTGGCAAAAGTTTATTTAAAAACCTTCTCCTATGTCCCGAAATTAGTTTAGTAAATAGGCTTAAAGTGGCCATATAACTTTTTCAGGTTTTTTAGTAGATGTCGTGTTTGCCGACAGTGTGAAAATGGACGGTATCGTCATCGGCAAATTCAAAAATAATTCTATACTTTTTATCTATAGAAAAAGACCAAAAATCCCTTAACTTACCATGAAGTTTATGGGTTTCCAGACTTTTTTCAAATGGATTTTCCCTGAAGATTTTTTCTTTCTTTTCGGCAAGAACCTTAATTTTTTTAGGAAGTTTTTTGTAATTTCTCCCAAAAGTTGGAGAATAGATAATCTTCATTATGGCCGAATTATCTTAAATCTTTTAGGGAGCGCAGAGTTTTACCTTTTCCTGCTTCAAATTCTCTCCGGCTTTTTTCAAGTTCTTGGGCCAATTCGTGGGTACGCAAAAGATGGCGAAAAAATTCGCTGACGCTGGCATAATTGCCGACTCTTACCTCTTTCTTGACTATTTTAGTCAGTTCTTGAGGTAGCGAAATATTAATGATATTCCTCATAGTTGTAATACAAATTATTACAATAATAGCAGTAAAGAAAACAAAGTCAAGTTTAACGGTGAGGGTGGGATTTGGTCTCTTTGTTTGTTTTATAAATTAATGTTCGACCCCCGGGAGTCCGCCAGGACTCCCTTCAAATCCCACTCAGATATACCAAATTAAAACATCTTTAGATGTTTTATTTGCTAAAACGGTGAGGGTGGGATTTGAACCCACGACCCCGCAAAACGGGGACGGCTTTCCAAGCCGTTCGATTAAACCACTCTCGCACCTCACCAAATTTCTAAATCCTCATCCCTCTTAAAACTCTAATCCTCTCCTCTATCGGAGGGTGAGTCATAAATAGACGCACAAACCAGCTTTTTCTTTCTTTACCTTTGAACGGATTTGAAATATAAAGATGAGCCGTGGCGTCGGAGGCTGACTTCATCAGATTAGTATCTTCACCGATTTTTTCAAGGGCCGAGGCGAGACCTTCCGGATAACGGGTTAAAAGTACGCCCGAAGCATCAGCTAAAAATTCACGCTTTCGTGAAACGGCCAACCGTAAAAGCATGGCTGCAAACGGAGCTAAAATTGCCGCGACGATGGCCATAATCAAAACAAGGGCCCCTCCCTTTCTTTCGTCGCTTGACCAAAAAGTCATTCTCAAAAAAATGTCGGCGATCATAGCAATGACTCCAGACAAAACCACGGCAATAGTGGAAACAAGAATATCGCGGTTGCCGATATGAGATAATTCGTGGGCTAAAACTCCTTCCAGTTCGGTACGGTTTAGTTTTTGTAAAGCGCCAGTGGTTACGGCCACAGCCGAATTTTTCGGATTCCGGCCGGTGGCGAAAGCGTTAATCTGCGGTTCCTGAATAATGTAAAGCCTTGGCAAGGGCAAGCCGGCAGTAATACTTAAATTTTCCACTAAATTGTAGAGTTCGGGCAGTTCACGGCGTTCGACTGGCTTGGCCCGGGCGATTGAAAAAGCAATTTTATCCGAAAACCAATAAGCAATCATATTCATCGCCAAGCTGAACCCGACGGCCACATACAGAATCGCCGGATTTTCAAAAGCCAAACTGAATACCCAGCCGATAGCGATTATTAAAACCAAAAACAGGCTGATGAAAAGCCAAGTCTTCCGGATATTTGCGGATTTGTGAGAATACAAATTAGCCATTGGCTAAAACGAAACTTTCACCGGTTGTCTTTCTGCTTCGTTTTCCAGATCAAAAAATTCTTCCTTCCTGAACCCGAACATTCCGGCAATCAGATTGGTCGGAAACTGCTCAACCGAAGTGTTAAGGTCCATGACTGTTGAGTTGTAAAACCGGCGACTGGCCTGAATTTTGTTTTCGGTATCAGAAAGTTCCATCTGCAATTCCCGAAAATTTTCCGAAGCCCGGAGCTGGGGATAAGCCTCGGCTACGGCAAAAAGATGACGCAGGGCGCCGGCAAGTATATTCTCCGCCTGACCGTGTTCTTCCGGCGTCCTGGCGCCGATTGCCGCTGACCGGGCCATAGTCACCTCTTCAAAAACTCCTTTTTCATGAGCGGCGTATCCTTTTACAGCATTAACCAAATTCGGAATTAAGTCGTATCGCCGCTTCAACTGAACCTCAATATCTGACCATGACTCTTTGGCTCTATTCCGCCGGACAATCAAAACATTGTAAGTTGCGATAAACCAGATAACTAAAATAGCGCCGACAATTAAAAGTATTGCATTGATAGACATTATTAAGATTCTACTAAATTCCAGAAAAAAGAAAAGGGCCTCTTGCCTGGTGTGGCCGAGTACCCTTTGAAAAAACTAAGTTAAGCCACTTTGCCGGTCAGACGTGCCCAGTTCTGCTTGAACCGGAGAGTTTTTGAACCAGCAGCGCAAAGAGAACATTCTTCCGACCTCCAAGTCTTAATCTCCTGGCGGCGTCTAATAATCCTCCGGCATCTTGGGCCCTTTTTCTTTCTCTTCCGGAATATCCGCCACCACCGCCTCGGTGGTAAGAATAAGAGAAGCAATGGATGCGGCGTTAAATAAAGTCGCCTTCACCACTTTCAAAGGATCAATAATTCCCTCTTTAAACATATCTACATATTCGCCGGTCAAAGCATCAAAGCCCATGCCCGGTTCCATGCCAAAAACTTTTGAAGCCACTTCATTTGAATCCTTGCCCGCATTCTCGGCAATTGCCCTTAAAGGTTTTTCCAACACTGCCTTGATAACTGAAACACCCTTGGCTTCATCGCCGACTTCCGGCATCCCCTTTATGACTTTGTGATTTAATTCTTTGGAAGCCTCAAAAAGAGCCACTCCTCCGCCGGCAACTATACCCCCTTCCAAAGCGGCTCGAGTAGCATTGACGGCATCTTCAATCCTGAATTTCTTTTCTTTTAGCTCGGTCTCGGTATTAGCGCCAACACGAATCACTGCTACCCCGCCCGAAAGCTTGCCTAGTCGTTCCTGAAGCTTTTCTTTATCAAAATCAGAAGTCACCTTTTCTATCTGGGTTCTAATCTGACTAACTCTTTTATCAATATCTTGTTTCCGTCCTTTGCCGCCAACAATAGTGGTATTTTCCTTACTTGAAATAACCCGATGAGCCCGGCCAAGCATAGATACCTCAACGCTTTCCAATTTAATTCCCTTTTCTTCAGAAATAATTTGACCTCCCGTGACAATGGCAATGTCTTCAAGCATCTCTTTTTTCCGATCACCAAAACCGGGTGCCTTTATGGCCAACGAATTAAAAGTCCCTCGAAGTTTATTAACCACCAAAGTAGCCAAGGCGTCGCCCTCCACTTCTTCGGCGATAATCACTAATTCTCTCTTCCCAGCCCGCGATAATTTTTCAAGCAAAGCAACGATGTCATGGATTGAAGAAATTTTCTTATCGGTTATTAAAATATATGGATCCTCAAAAACAGCCTCCATCCTTTCGGGATTGGTGATCATATAGGGCGAAACATAACCGCGGTCAAACTGCATTCCTTCAACCAGTTCTTTCGACATTTCGGCTGACTGTGATTCTTCCACGGTTACCACTCCGTCTTTGCCCACTTCCTTAAAAACATCAGCGATCAGCTTCCCAATTTCTGGATCATTGGCGGCGATAGAAGCGACTTCTTTTATCTTTTCGTAGCTGGAAACGGTTTTTTTCTTTTTATTCAAATAATCAATCACCCAGTCAACCGCTTTGTCTATCCCCTTTTTCAAAACCATCGGGTTGGCGCCTGAATTCACCGCGGAAAAACCCTCGGCCACGATGGCTTGGGCCAAGACCGTAGCCGTGGTCGTGCCATCTCCGGCAACATCATTAGTTTTGGAAGCAACTTCTTTAATCAGCTCCGCGCCGATATTTTCAAATTTGTCTTTAAGTTCTATTTCTTTAGCGACGGTAACGCCGTCTTTAGTAATGGTCGGAGAGCCGAAAGATTTATCCAAAACAACATTTCTGCCTTTCGGGCCAAGAGTAACTTTAACCGCATTGGAAATTTTATCAACGCCTCTTTTCAGAGCTTCACGGGCTTCTTCTTTATATTTAATTTGTTTTGCCATGGAATTTCTTTTATTCTATTATTGCTAAAATATCTTCTTCTTTTGCAATCAGATACTCGACTTCTTTTCCGGTTTTTTTATCCTCTACTTTAATCTCATTAGGCCCGTACTTGGTGAATAAAACAATATCGCCTTTTTTGACATCCAAAGGAATCCTTTTTCCGTTTTTATCAAATTTCCCCGGCCCAACCGCCAAAACCCGGCCTTTTTCGGGCCTTTCTTTCTCCACCGTTTCCGGCAGAATTATCCCGCCTTTTCTCTTTTCTTCTTTAACCGGCTCTAAAAGTATATTATCCCGAAGAGGTTTTATCTTCATATTCCAGAAAAACATATTAGCAAACATATAAAATCTGTCAAGCTCAATTTACTTTTTATAAACACGACCGCGCCAATCTATGTTTTCTATGTAAACTCTCCTTTTATCAAAATCAAATTCGGCAATAACTCTAATATTACCGACTCTAACCCTATAAAATCCAGACCAAACACCCCTTAGCTTTGCAATATTGATATTAACCGTTTCTCCTTGAAATCTCTTGAGTGCCTTTTTTATGACTTCAATAATATCAGATTGAAGTATATTATTTGTTTTTAAAAATTTAGCGGCGTCCTTATGAAAATCAATTTGCCAACTCATAATTCAATCTCAACACTCTTTTCTGTTTTCCTTGATGGCTTGCCGTATTTTTTTTCAATCTCTTTTTGTTCTCTACTGGAGACATACGGTACTAGGTCGGCTCTTAGTTTCATCAACTCTAAAGCCAAAACCTCCCTTAGCGAGTCCTTAATAATACTTTTTAACTTATCAGGGGTAATAGCAGTAGTAAGCATATTATCTATACGATATGTCATGTTGGATTTGAAGTCAATATCTTTCCCTGGATTGTTTTAGTATTCCCGTGTTTTAATAACCCCAGGTAAGAATTAAGAGTTTCAAAGTTTTTAGATTTTCCTAATATTCTGAAAATTCTTCTTTTGGTAGTAGTCCTCAAAACTCTATGGTCCGGAAAATGAACCCAGCCCAGGAAATCAATTCCAGAAGCAAGAGTTTTAATGAAAATTTTATCAGGAGGTAAACCGATGTTTAATTTCTCTTTTAAATGAAAACTCCTTATCACTTTTTCAAGAAGACAGATTATGTTTTTATCAACAACATATTTTTTTAAAATATCAATTAAAATATCGTGATTTATATTCTCAAAGAACTTCCTGATATCGCATTTTAGAACCCAGCAGGTCTTGGTGTGGTTTTTGCTGACGATATGGGTAAAACTAATGAAAAAGGCCCGCATCTTCTTGTTAGAAGATGCGGGCCGGAGATTCCAAGGGCTATATTCCAAAGGTCAATCAAGACCAAAGGAACTAAAACCCAAGGACTACTTGCAGCGAACGAAGACCCAGCGACCACCAGCAACCCACCTGCACTCGGAAAAGGCGCAAGCCGCGTACAGCCACCGCTCACCGCCATCGTGCCCAACGACGAGCACGCCCGGGAGGCCGTCAGAGCCCGCAATCTGTTCCATCGCTACCAGAAGCCACTCGCCTTTCGGCTGATCCTCGTAAGCAATGCGTAGTTCAGGACCGACTTGGGCCGGACAAAGATCCAGACCGAGCCCTCGGGCTCGCTCAAAGATCTCTCTGGTAGTCGCACCATCTTCCAGGCCGAGTTCGGCAACCGAGGCGACAACCAACTCGAACGTCTCCTCGTTCTTGACCAACAGCATCTTGTTGAGGATGTCGTCGGCCGGGTTGCTAATGCGATTGCCGCCAGCAAAGACAGCTGAACGGATTGCATCAGCGTTCTCGAAGACACGGAGAGTGATGGTCTTCCAAATTTTGAACTCAGGCAACAACCCGAGTATCTTCTGGAAGTCCTGCCGATTCGGCAACGAACCATTTTTAATGGCCCGCATCAGGTCAGCAAGATAACCGTTGTGAAGCACCTTGAGGTGATCCGTGTTTGGCTCTTGCTGACCAATGATGGTCAGCGTATGTCCCGCCTGGCCGAACGTTGCGTTAGTACTCATAGGTCCTTCTTCCTATTGAGTGCTACTCCTTATTGGGTAGCATAGTGGCTGCGTCAGTGCAGCGATTTGGCGGAGAAAACCGCCAAATCGCTGCACTGATTCGCAAATATTTAAAATCATTATTATCCTTTATAAAAGTGCTGTTTTAAGCTGCCTGCCCCGTAAAGAGCTTTGCTCTACTACTGGGGTTTCCAGCCTGATACTTGCATTATATATCTATATATCAATTTATGGTTTATGTCAATAGGCCTGAATCCTGCTCTCTTCCAAGCTCCGGAAACTCCAATTTTTCCATGGTTTTATTATACTTTTCAATAATCCTCAGTTCCGGCGAATCAGGATGAAATTCCAAACTCTCGTCGTCGGCTTTAACTCTTCCTCCGGCTTTATAGGTCAAATGAAAATTATTTATCCTCCGAAGCTGATATTTTCGTAAAATATTCTCTAGCCAGTCGCCAAATTTAGTATTCAAAATCTTTTCTCCCAAAGTTTTTATTTTTGAATTGTAATTTTGCCCGGCCTTCGCAGCCGAAGTTGCTTCGGTCGTACGTCGCCAAAGGCTTTGTAGACGGCGCGCGGAGTAGGCCATTTTGATTTTTGCATTTTGATTTTTTATTGTTTCCGGCCATCCTCTCACCCATCCCCCTACCCACGAATTTGCCTTCGCAAATTCATCCAGCAATGACTCATCTTCCAAAAGAATTGACACTAATCTGGCATAAAGCTGGGCCGTATAAATACTTTTCCGGGGAATATACAATGACTTATCGGTTATAAAATGATTAAGGCAGATTTTATCCGGAGCAAGCAGCTGATACCTCTTCCGTCTGACCCCCAGCAAACCAAGCAAAATGACCGTTAAAAATCTTGAGGTCCAAATTCTCCCCGACTTAACAACTATCAAAACATCCAAGTCGCTCTCTTTTGTCGTATTATCAAAAGCCAATGAACCGCTCGCGAAAACTGCTTTTATATAAGGAATTATATTAAGCCACCGGGCTGCTTTTAATATTTTCTTCCATTTCTCTTTGGCGATTTTGTTTTTCTCCTCCCTTTCTTGAACCAGATTTTTTCTGCCTCTTAAAAAATAAAAGCCGCTAAATTTTTCTATCAATTTTTTTTTAATCAGGCCGTCAAGATTACTGCTGATCTCCCGATGGGCAGAATTGACCCCAAATGAAAAAACTTCCAATTCATCCAGGGTCAAAGGGTAATCCAAACAATTATAATAAACAATGGTTTTAAATAAAGCTTTTTCAACTCCCGATAATTCCGCCATTAAAAAAATACTAACTTATAATATCAACAATCGGTAGTTGACAGCTGCCGGGCTTTTGGAAATCTGTTTGTTCAGATTTCCAAGCTTTTTTCTTTAGGAAATCAGCTGTATAATAGCTTTTTTATGAATAAAAAACTCAAACAGCAAGCCAAAGCACAAAAGGATTATGTGCTCGGCCGAGCGCTAAAAAATTTTAGTGCTCTGGCGCCGCAAGAACCTGGGGTTTATATTTTTAAAAACAAAGGGGAATATCTTTATATCGGCAAAGCGGGGAATTTAAGAAATAGAGTCAGACAATATCTGAGAAAAGAAATTTATTCGCCGTTTTTGGAATATATGCTCAATGAAGCTCAAAAAATTGAATATAAAATCACTAATTCAGAAATAGAAGCTCTAATCCTTGAATCAAAGCTTATAAAAGAATGCCAGCCTAAATTCAATATCAGGCTCCGCGACGACAAGCAGTACTTTTACGTAGTTTTTACGAAAGAAGAATTTCCCAAAATTTTTCTTACCCATCAACCCTTCGACTCGCTTCGCTCGCTCAGGACAAGCCCTAAAACTAACATCATCGGCCCATTTACAGATGGAACTGCCTTAAAAACTACTCTCCGCCTGCTTCGCCGCATCTTCCCCTACTGCACCTGCACCGAGAAACACAATAATTTCTGCCTCAATTATCACATCGGGAAATGCCTAGGATTTTGCTGCTTAAAACAACAAAATCCGAACAACGCACAATTAGCAATCAACAAACAACTATATCAAAAAAATATAAAGGCGACAAAAGATATTTTGTCGGGGAGACGAGAATCTCTAATCAAAAACTTAAAAAAAGAATTAGACGGATTGGCTAAAAAACAGGAATTCGAAAAAGCGATAGAATTAAGAAATAAGGTTAAAAAACTGGAACAGGTTTTTGAAAACGCAAAAATAATTAATCGCGGCATCAATAATACGAACGTTTTAATTGAATTAAAAAAATTATTTAAATTATCGGGTGCGCCCAAGCGAATCGAAGGCTACGATATTTCAAACATCCAGGGCCAAAACTCCGTCGGAGTAATGATTGTTTTTACCGACGGCCAGCCGGATAAAAATGAATACCGGAAATTTAAAATCCGTTGGAAAAATGAGCCGGATGACACGGCTATGCTTAAAGAAATCCTGCTTCGCCGGTTTAATCACCCAGAATGGCCGCACCCCGATCTAATCTTTATTGACGGAGGCAAAGCCCAGCTAAATGCGGCTGAAAATGCTATCGCTTTTACAGCCGCATTCTCTAAAGAATTGAAGAATAAACCGGTAATTTCACTGGCTAAAGGAAAGCAAAACATCTTTGCGACGACTTTAAAAAAACCGATGCCGGTCAAAAAGCTTCCAAATGAGATTAAAAACTTAATTCTCAACATAGACGCCGAGGCCCACCGCTTCGCAATTTCCTATTATCGAAAAGTCCACCGGAAATATTTATTGAAATAAAAACGCCCTACGAAGAGAGATTTACTGCTCTGCGTAGGGCATGGTCAATCAAAAAATTCTTCCCGGAGGCGATCCACAAATTCCTCAAGGCCAAATCTCTTGATTTTGTTGTACATTGTTTGCCGACCGGTACCGGCGATCTCTGCCGCTATCTTTATCACCCCCTTGCTAGCTTTGAGCACATCGCGGAGATATTTCTGCTCGAGCATATAGAGTGTTGGAAGCGATAGGCTGTCAGTGGTGCTGGTCAGATGGAGTTTGATCTGTTTAACCTGTTTGATCTGTTCGAGGCCGATTTCTCTTTCTCTGCTCATGAAAACCGCTCGTTGAACGACATTCATAAGCTCCCGAACATTGCCCGGCCAATCGTATTCCATCATCACCGCCAAAGCAGCTGGAGACAGCCGTTCCGCGTTTCCGTTCAGAAAAACGGAAATCAACTCTGGGATATCTTCCTTTCTGTCTCGAAGCGGCGCGATGGAGAATGAAAGAACATTGAGACGATAGAAGAGATCCAGCCGGAACGTTCGTTTCTTCACTGCTTCTTCAAGGTTTGCGTTCGTAGCAGCGATGATTCGCGTTCTTACCTGAATCTCGGCTCTCCCGCCAACAGCCCGGAATGGCCGTTTATCCAGAATCCGGAGGAACTTCGCCTGAAGACCCAGGCTCATATTGGCCACTTCGTTGAAGAAGAGCGTGCCGTCTTCGGCAACTTTTACCAATCCAACTCTCTCCTCACGGGCATCGGTAAAAGCGCCCCGAGTGTGGCCAAAGAGTTCGGTCTCTGAAAGAGTCTCTGTTAGCGCTCCGCAGTCAACGACCACGAAAGGCTTCCCGTTGTGGCCGGCCTGGTGGATCAGTTCGGCAAGATGATCTTTACCGACTCCGGTCTCTCCCCGAAGCAGGACGGTGAGATCAGATCTTGCGGCCTGTTCAGCAAACTCACGTATCTCTTGGGCTACTTTGCTTACGCCTACGAACCGCTGAACCGGCGAAACATGTTGTCGAAGAACAATTTCTTGATTTTCATGTCCGTCCAAGTTAATCACCTCCTTAAAACATCAATTAATCTGAAGTTAAAGGTCTAAAAAAGAATATAGCCCATCTATATTGCGAGGTCAATTCATTTGCCAAAAAAACTTTTTTGAGTTATTCTTTTATTTAAATTGAAGCGGCAAAAAATAAAATGACTTTATTAGATATCGCCCAAATTCTTATTTCAGCTCTTTTGATTGCCGCCATCCTGCTTCAACAGCGCGGCGGCGGCTTGTCAGGTGTTTTTGGCGGCGAAAGTTCGGTTTACGCCACGAAACGTGGAATCGAAAAAAACATTTTTATAGCCACCATTATTCTGGCAACTCTTTTCATAGGAATTTCAGTCTTAAGGTTGTTTTTATAAAATGGCTGATGATCTTGAATTCTTCTATTCCGGAAACTTAAATCAAAAACGCCCCCCAAAAAAAAGGGTTAAAGAAAAAATAAAAAGTTTCTTGAAAAATAAACTCAAAGGTTATTTCCCCGATAAAAAACAGATAAAAAGTCTGGCTAATTTTCTATCTCCGAAAGAAAGATATTTAGTTATCGGCCTTTCTTTGGTCATAGTCATATCTTTATTCGCCATCCCGATCGGCTATTGGTCAAGCATCACTTTTGCCGGCCCGGATTTTGGCGGCAGTTTTACCGAAGGATTAGTTGGAGAACCAAGATTCATCAATCCCCTAATTCTTTCAAACGACACCGACCGAGATCTGGCTCAACTGATTTATTCCGGACTTTTGAAAAATGACGGCAAGGGGAATTTTATTCCGGATCTGGCCCAAAGCTTTTCAATATCCGACGACGGCCTGATCTATAGATTCAGTCTTAAAAAAAACGTCCGATGGCACGACGGCAGAAATTTTTCGACCGATGACGTAATTTTTACCGTCAAAACTACCCAGAATCCTGACTTTTCAAGCCCCCAAAGAATTAATTGGCAAGGAGTGGAAACAGTGAAAATCGATGATCTCAGCCTTGAATTCAGACTTAAAAATCCTTACGTCCAGTTCATAAATAATCTTAGCCTTGGAATTCTGCCGGCCCATTTATGGCAAGAAGTAAAACCATCTAACTTCATCCTTTACGAGCTTAACTTAAAACCTATCGGCACCGGCCCTTACAAATTTTTTAAACTAAAAAAGGATAAGTCTGGCAGAATTACTTCCTATGAACTTGAAGCTGATAAAAACCATTTCTTGAACCGGCCCTACATTGATTCAATAAAATTTAAATTTTATTCAACCGAAGAAACACTAGTCCAATCTTTTAATTTAAGCGGGGTGGACAGTTTGAGCGGATTGAGTCCGGTTAATTTGATGAATCTGCGATTCCCCGGCAAAGTAAAAATTCAAAAAATAAAAATTCCCAGGTACTTCGCCGTCTTTTTAAACCAAAACCAAAGCGATGCCCTATCAGACAAAAATATCAGGCTGGCCATGGCTCACTCGGTCAATAAGGACAATATAATTGAAACCATCTCGGGCAGCGGATTCAAAGCTGACTCACCGATTATTCCGGAAGTTTTCCGGAACTTCGAAGGCAACATAAAAAAATACGATTATAATCCGGAATTCGCCCGGCAGATTCTTCAAAATTCGTTATGGCTGGACGAGGACGGCGACGGCTTCAGGGAAAAAAACGGCAAAAAACTGGAAGTGGAACTAGCTGTGCCGTTAAAAAGAGAGCTTGTCGAAATCGGCCAGCAACTCAAAAAAGAATGGGAGAATGTCGGAATAAAAATCAATTTAATCAACGCGCCGACAACAGAACTCCAGCAAAAATTCATCCAGCCAAGAAGCTACCAAGCTCTTCTTTTCGGCGAGGTTTTAAATATTGAACCCGACCCTTTCAGCTTCTGGCACTCTTCCCAAAAAAAAGATCCGGGCTTGAACCTGGCTTTGTATGATAACAAAGGAGCTGATAAACTTTTAGAAGAAGCCAAGCAAACCCTGAATCCGGTGGCCAGAGCCGGCAAATATAAAGATTTCCAGAATCTGGTGATTGAAGACTTGCCCGCGATTTTCCTTTATAGTCCTCAATATATTTATCCTCAGGCTAAGAAAATAAAGGGCCTTAAAGACGAATTGCTCGGCCTGCCTTCTGAAAGATTTGCCAATATAGAAAAATGGTATATCGAGACCAGAAGAGTTAGAAAATAAGATTATGAACTTGACAAAATCAAATGGAAATCAGAGAATATAAAAAACAAGCTGAACTCATCAGAAATAATGAAACCTACAAGGTCTACGATCTTTATACATTAAAAAACCTAAACTTATCCCTTACCGAGTTAAACCCCGGAAAAGAAACAAACGGTCACGCTCACAAAGAAGCCGACGAAGTTTATGTTTTTATAGAAGGCAAAGGCATACTAGAGCTTGAAGGAAAGAAAATCCCGGTTAAGGGAGGCGACGTGGTTCCAGTACCGGGAGGAAAATTCCATAAGGTGTTTAACGAAGGGAAAAGCATCCTAAGTTTCTGGTCAATTTTTGAAAAGTACGAAGGCCGAGGGGTTTCGCCAGAAAGCGAAACATAAACCTGCCGAAGGTATTATTATGCCCAGATGGCGAAACTGGCAAACGCACTAGCTTCAGGAGCTAGCGGTCGTAAGACCTTGGGAGTTCAAATCTCCCTCTGGGCACAAAAACTAAAATGGTTCCCATAAGAACTCATAGAACAACCCGGATAGCCAGAAAAAAAATTCCAAAACCGCCAATAAAAGAAACCGGCCGGTTTTCGGCTGACGAATTAAGAATTATTCCTTTGGGAGGTCTTGAAGAAGTCGGCCGCAATATGACCGTTTTTGAACATAAAGACGATATCGTCATTTTGGATATGGGCCTCCAGTTCCCCGAAGAAGACATGCCGGGAATTGACTATATTATTCCGGACATCCGCTATTTAGAAGGTAAAGAAAAAAATATCCGCGGCGTCATCCTCTCTCACGGCCACCTTGACCATATCGGCGCCGCGCCGCATCTTCTCCCCAAGCTCGGCTGGCCGCCGGTCTACGCCAGCCGCCTAACTTTGGTATTGCTTCGCAAACGGCTTGAGGAATCCAATCTGGCTCAATATCTGGTAGCCCATGAAATTAAATCCGCTGGCGAAGAAATCTTCCTGGGCGATCACTTCAAGATAAATTTTTTTGAAGTAACTCATAGTATCATGGATGCCATGGGGGTTATTTTACAGACGCCTTTCGGCAATATTATCCATCCCGGCGATTGGCGCTACGACCTGAATCCGGTCAGCGGCAAACCGACCGACTTTTCGCATTTGGCCCACTGGAACACAAAAGAAAAGCCGTCAGTCTTAATGATGGAATCGCTCGGCTCAACCAAAGAAGGAAGCCAGTTATCCGAATCAGAGGTTTATAAAAACATAAGAAAAATAATAGAGCTGGCGCCGGGCCGCATCATTATCGCCACCTTTGCCTCAATGGTTGAACGAGTGGCCCAAATTATCGGCGTTGCCGAAGAACTCGGGAAAAAAGTGGCCCTTGACGGCTACTCAATGAAAATGAACATTGAAATTGCCAAAAAGATCGGCTACTTGAAATTCAACCAGAACGTTCTAATCGACATCAAAAATATCCACGACTATCCGGCTAATAGAGTCATTGCCATTGTTACCGGCGCCCAAGGAGAAGACCGGGCGGTTTTGATGCGCATCGCCAACGGCGACCACCGCCACGTTAAAATAGAAAAATCCGATACCATCGTCTTTTCCTCGTCGGTCATCCCCGGCAACGAACGTACCATTCAGCGTTTGAAAGACAACCTTTACCGCCAGGGCGCCAATGTCATTCACAAAGAAATCATGGACGTGCATTCGGGCGGCCATGCTTTTATAGAAGACATTAAACTTTTGATCAGACAGGTCAAACCAAAGTACCTTTTGCCGGTTTATGCGAACCACTACCTGCTCTGCGAAGGAGCCAAGGTTGCCGAATCCGATGGTTTTCCAAAACAAAATATATTCATCCTTGATAACGGCAGTATCGGGATTTTGAACCGTCAAGGTTTCCGCGTGAACGAAGAAAAAGTCCCGATTCAGTACGTCTTTGTTGATGGGCTCGGCATCGGCGATATTGGAAATGTTGTCCTGCGCGACCGCCAGGTCCTAGCCGAAGACGGAATGTTTGTCATCGTCGCGACTGTGGATTCGAGAACCGGCCGGGTCCGGACCAGCCCAGACATCATTTCCCGCGGCTTTGTATATTTGAGGGAAAATACAGATTTATTGAACGAAGTACGCAAACGAGTCCGGACCATCGTTGAAAGAAAAACCGTGGGCCGGGGTCAGATCAATTGGATTTATCTGAAAGACGAAATCAAGGAAAAAATCGGGTCGTTTCTGTTCCAAAAAACCGAGCGCCGGCCAATGGTTCTGCCGGTGGTGATTGAAGTGTAAAAAAATGACAAGAATCTTTTCAGGTATAAGACCAAGTGGAAAATTGCATCTTGGCAATTACCTTGGTGCAATAAAGAACTGGATAGAACTCCAAGATAAAGCCGAACAGGCAATTTTTGCCGTGGTCGATTACCACGGAATTACTACTTCTCATGATCCTAAAAAATACCAAGAACAAATAACGGATGTCGTTTTGGATTATTTAGCTGCTGGGATAAATTCGCACAAAGCTTTACTTGTTCGTCAATCAAAAATTCCCCAACATACCGAACTTGCCTGGATTTTTAATACTTTAACGCCAGTCAGTTGGCTTGAACGACTTCCTAATTATAAAGAAAAAAAGGAACAAACTAGGACAAATAATATGGGGATATTGGATTATCCTGTCCTAATGGCTGCCGATATTCTGATATATAAATCAAATCTTGTGCCAGTTGGCGAGGATCAACTACCACACATTGATATAACAAACGAAATAGCTAAACGTTTTAACTCTGACTATGGACAGACATTTGAGCCAGTAAAACCATACCTCACCGAAGGCGCTAGAATAATGTCTCTACAAAATCCAGAAAAGAAAATGTCCAAAACCGGCGACGAGGGAATTGCCTTGACTGATTCGCCGGATGAAATCCGTGAAAAAATAAAAAAAGCGATGACCGACTCGGGCAAAGAAATAATATTTGATGAAAAAAACAAACCGGCGATTTCAAATTTAATGACGATTTATGGCCTATTGGATCCTTCGGTAAAAAATCTGCGGCAGATTGAACAAAAATACGAAGGGAAAACATATGTAGAATTTAAAAATGACTTGACCGAAGTGGTGATCAATTTTTTGAAACCATTTCAGGAAAAGTACAACGAATTTAAAAACAATCTTAGCGAAGTCGAAAAAATTTTAGAAGACTCGGAGGAAAAAGCTAGAATTGAAGCTCAAAAAACTCTGGAAGAGATTAAACGGAAAATCGGCGTATTGCCTCGGTAATCTCTTCTACTTTCTGTTCCATAATGTATTGGGTCTCGGCCTCAACGACTAAACGCAAGACCGGTTCGGTGTTTGACGGCCTGATATTGAACCAACAGTCGTCGTATTCAACGGTAATCCCGTCCAACTCATCAATTTTTCCGTCTTTATAATTTTCTTTTAATCTCTGAATTAAACTTGCCGCTTGTTTCTGATCACTTGCTTCTATGTTGATTTCCCCGGAATGGAAATATTTCTGAAACGGCTTAATAAGTTCGACCAGCGATTTTCCAGTTTCGTTCATAATTTTCAGCAATTTTAATTTCATCAAAATCGGGGCCTCAACGTAAAAAACGTCTTTGAAATAAAAATGGCCGGAAAGTTCTGCGCCGAATAAAGCTTTATTCTCCCTCATTGCCTCTTTAATGAAAGGGTGGCCAACTCGAAAACGAATCGCTTCTCCCCCATTTTCTGTGATGTACTCCGAGATTGCCTTAGTAAAACGCAAATCAAAGATGAACTTCGGCCTACTGAAAATCCTATTAAAAAAATATTGTTTTTCTAAAAAATCTTTAATAACTATCCCGCTTAGTAAATCCGCTCTAATTTGTTTATTCTTTTCAAAAACCGAAAGACGGTCACTATCAGGATCAAATTTAAATCTAACTCCTTCTATTTCCGGCTCTTTTATAAGTCCGGCCTTCTCCAATAGATAACTTTCGTATTCAACGCTTAAATCTTTACTGCTTAATTTCCCTTTTCTGACCCGCTCAATTTTAATGTCTTTAGTTAAATTTCTAATTTGGGTAAGGCCATTTGATTCACCAATTGCAATTGCTTTTTCCCGGACTATTTTAAGGCCGTTATAATCCGGCGGGTTATGGGAAGCAGTTATCATCACTCCCCCGCCGGCTCCGAGCCGGTTAACCGCAAAATAAAAAAGCGGCGAACTTGCCAAACCAATATCAATGACATCCGTGCCGAAAGCTGTAATCGCTGTCATCGCCGACTCTTTCAGCGACTCAGAGCTTTTCCGGCCGTCATGGGCCACGATTAATTTATCAGGATTTAAAAATTTAACCAGCGCCGCCACGATTTTAAAAACAATATCTTCACTTATCTCTTCCGGATATTTGCCCCGAATATCATAAGCCTTAAAAATTAAATCGTTTATCTTGGCCATTTTCAACATTTAGTATACTCAAAACTGCCCTTTTGACTTATTTTTACTCATAAGAATTTATTTATAAACTCCTGGTAAAATTCAAATCTTTGGAAATAACCTCTTAAATTGTTGAACACAAAGGTAAATTTATCGCTAACTAAAAGTATACCCAGGAAAATCAAAAATACCCCGGCAATTTTATTTATTATATTTATTCCTCTGTTAAATTTGGCGCTACCAAAAGCACTGAATGCCTTGCCTACAAATAAAGCGGTTAATAAAAATGGGATTGCCAAGCCGGCAGAAAAAGTTGTTAAAAGAGTCACCCCCTGAAGTACTGTTCCTTGAGTCGAGGCAAGTAAAAGAATCGAGCCAAGAAGCGGGCCAACACAAGGAGACCAACCCAGAGAGAATAGAGCGCCAATAAAAAATGAATTTAGTTTATTTGGCGATGCAAGGAGCCGGGGAGCCTGAAGTTGTTTTTCTTTAGATAAAAACTGTAATTTTAAAAGACCCAATATAAAAAGGCCGAAAAGTATAACCAACGCTCCTCCAATTCTGGAAATCCAAAGCCGGATAATAAAGATTTTGCCAAGTAAAGCGAAGAAAACCCCAAATAGAATAAAAACCAGTGAAAAACCTATGACATAAAACAGAGCGTTGCCGAATATCTTCCACCGTACTTTTTTTAGTTTTCCCGGATCCTGAAGTTCAGACGACGGAACCCCTGAAATAATACCTAAAAATGCAGGCACGAGCGGCAGGGTGCATGGCGCGACAAAAGTAAAAATACCGGCTATAAATGAGGGAATAAGAAGATCAAAAGGCATAATTTACAATATTTTTTGAACTTTTTGTTCTAGCTCCTTGGGTCTTTCGCCGGCGCCAAGAGATAATTCCTGAAGAGCAGGCAAAATTCTTTTAATTTCGATTTTCTTAAAATCAAGTTCTTTTTCTAACGCGTTTAATAAACTTGAAAGTCGTTCTGGAGATTCAGCTGTATACAAAACTTTCTTGCCTTTTTCTACCTCGCTCATTAAACCTTTTTTCTTAAGGGATTCAATTTGAACATAAGCAGTGGGCCGGTTGATACCAGATTTTTTGGCAATATTTTGAACCGTATCCGGACCCAATTCCAAAGAAGCCAGGAAAACTTTGGCCTCTTTTTCTGATAATCCTAAGGCCTGGAGCTCTTTTTCGTACATTATTACTATACTAACACATTTTTCTGTTTTAAGTAACTCCGGCGTGTTGCACTTACTTGTTGAACTTACCGAATGGTTTTCGGCGCTGTCGGACACCCATTTTTGTTTTTGATTTCTCATATTTCTGCTACCATTAAAACTAATGAAATCAGTAGGTAACAAAAAGACTTATGCTTTCATCGATGCTTCAAATCTCTTCTACGGAGGGGAAAAAAGTTTAGGCTGGAAAATAGATTATAAGAAGCTTTTGAAATATCTGAAAGATAAATATAGCGCAAGCAAAATTTTTTACTTTGGCGGCGTTGAGATCCACAAATTCAAATACGATTATCTCAAAAGCGAAACAGTTCCGATCAATGAATTGAAAAATTATTTAACCAAGCTTGTAAAAACCGCGGGTTCTAAAATGCCTGAAGGCCAGTTGTTACTGCTAACACGCCATCTGCAACGAGTCCGTTTTTATCTAAAATTACAGAAATTCGGCTACAATCTTTTATTAAAGCCGGTTAAATTATACGAACAAGAAGACGGCACCACAAAAAGAAAAGCCAACTGCGATGTTGAAATGGCTTTTTACCTGATGAAAGAAAAAGATAACTTTGATAGGGTTATAGTTTTATCAGGCGATGGCGATTTCCTGCCGGTTCTAAAATATCTTAAAGAACAAGGTAAAGAAGTCATTATTCTAGCCCGAGGCCCGAGAACAGCTCGAGAAATCAGACAATTTGCCGGCAGTAATTTCAGAGACTTTGAGTACTTGAAGTACCTCTTAATGATGCCGGAAAGTAAATGAGGCGAACTCATATAGAATTCGCCTCACGTTTAGTGTTTCCATTATAGCAAAGCAATTATCTATGTCAAGCTCCAAACTATCAGTCGGTATGGTCAAAACGCAATACAACATGGCTTTAATAAAGAGAATATCAAATTAATCCCTTTCTATTTCGATATAAAACTGCCACCTCCTCGGTATGAGCGCATAATTTTAGGCCGTGATAGCCAAGGGAGGATATTGCGGTCTATGGCTCCAAAATTTGACAAAAACTTGAAAATATCATAATATTAAGCATCTAATTCGGGATAGTTAAGGATAGCGAGAAAAGTTCGTAAATTTAATAGTTTTATGGATTTTTCTCGTTCTTTAACAGGTAACAGCAAAAGGAATTTTAAGTTAACAACATTCTCATAGGAGGGAGAAAATGACGCAAGAACAGACGGCTCAAACAAAGGCGAAGCCCGGACAGAGAATAGCAGACTTGCTTTCATTTCTGAAAAAGGAAATCGTCGGCAACGAACTGCTGTTCACGGCAGACCACGCTCGGCGCGTCGTTGAAGAACTGGGATTTCATCATGACACTGATGTTTGGAATGCCCTTGGAAGAATGGAAAAAGCTGGCTACATTACCCGCAAGAAGAAAAAGTCGGGCAAGGGTTTCGCGATCTCGCTCAACGCCGGCGAACCGCACGGCGAGAAGGCCGAGAAGCCAGCCAAGCAAGCAAGGAAGAACAAAGGTTCAAGCACCCTTACGGTGCCGCAGCTTCTCAACCAGCTTGAAACCGAAATCGCTTCGTTGGAAAACACAATTGCCATGAAAAAAGAACAGCTCGCCGAGAAAAAGGCGCTCCACAAGCAGATCTCAACGCTCGCAAACCTAAGGAGGTAGGCAGCAATGGAACTTCAGACTGCTGAAGAATTCAGGGCCGCAATCCAACGCTACCTCAAAGCTCATGAGATGACTGTGGGGGGGCTTGCCAAAAAGATCCAGCGGCCGAGAACAACCGTAGAGTGGTGGTACTACCACGGCATCACGAAGGGAAAAGACAGGCGGAAAATCCAAGAGCAGTATCCCTGGCTTTTCGATTCAACCAAGGAAACGCCGCTAGAAATTCCACTGTCTTCTCTGGAAAACATCCAGCTTCGCCTCGCCTCGTTCGTTAAAACCGAACAGGCGCGCGAAGCGATCCTTTATCTCACAGCAACCCTCGAATGGTTTCTCTTCAAAGCTATGGCCGAGGAGAGAAACCGATTCAGGGACGCCTTGGGAAAGGACTGGGAACATTTCCTCGGACTCACCCGGGCGATGACCAACGAGAAAGCATTGGAAATCGCCCAACAAGAAGGAGAACTGAAATGGAACAGGTGAAGGAACCTAAAGTCAAACGCATGAACGTCGACTTCCATTATGGCAACGTGATCCAGTACCTTGCGGAAACGTACGGTACCGGGTTCGAAGTCGTGCGGGAAGCCGTTCAGAACGCGATTGACAAGAGCGCGAAGAACATCTTCGTCATGATCGACTGCGTCAAGCGCCTCATCAGCGTCTACGACGACGGCTGGGGCGCAAGCGAAGACGAAATGACGAAGAAGTTCCAGAAGATTGGCTTAAGCTTCAAGCTTGACCAAGCCGGCATGATCGGCCAGAAAGGAATCGGCAACCTCGCCGCTTTCTCGATCGGCCGACAATGGCAGCTTTTCACCCACGACATCAAGCAAGGCGAGAAGCTTCGGGCCTACACATTTGATCGGGCCGAGCTGGTCAAGGGCAACGACGTGGCGGTTCAGTCCGAAACGGTTCAGTTCAAGTCGCCGACCGGCGCGCCTTTTCCCACAACTTCAATGCTTCGCATTGTCGATGTGGATCAGGGCGTCTTGCGCCAGCTCGGCGACAAGAGCACGATCGAACGGACCCTCCGCGAAGCGTTCAATGCCAAGCTCCGCAGCGGAAAGATTTCGCTGCGGGTGGCTTATCGTAGCTCCAAGAACCAATTCTCGGAATTCGCGATCAAGCCGATGCGGTTCCGGGGAGCACCGATCGATCCCGAGGATTACGAGACGGATCATGGTGCGGTGACCTTCGAGTTCTATCACTCGCATGAACCGCTCAAGGATCCGTCGATCCTCGTTCTCCACCAAGGCGTCTATTCCCTCCCGCTGACGAACTTCTTTAAACTGCGGGTTCTGCCTTCGGAGCTCGAGCCCCTCTTCAATAAGGGCTACTTCGAAGGCGAAATCAGGTTGGGCTTTTGCAAGCTCAACTCCTCCCGTTCGGCTTTCGAGCACAACGCCGAACAGCAGTCGTTCGTCGGCGCAGTCGAGCAGTTTACGACAGAAATCCTCCAACCGCTTGTCGAGCAATTCGAACAGTCCGACCGCGAGGAACGGCTGAAGCGGATTGCCGAGGGAGTGCTTCGCAAGATGAAGTCATTCCTCACCAAACATCCGGATCTCCTGCCGCCGGGCCTCAAGTCCCTTTTCGTCAGGAAAAGAGTCGAAGGGTCGGAACTGCCGGAGGACGAGGTCATTACCCCGCCGGAAAAGAAGAAGCCGAAGCAGCCACTCCCACGGAACATCTTCAAGGTTCAGCGGGGGGAAAGCAAGAATCCGCCAAAACCCCGAAAGCCGGCTGTTGAATTGCGGGACGGCCTGACGATTCAAATCGTCAATCCGGCCGCGGATGACGAACTGATCTGGCAGCACTCGCGTTTAACGCCGCAAGGCATCATTCAGATCAACGGCATGCATTCGGACTTCACCGAAGCGTATAAGCACGGCCAGAGCATCTGCCACCGGTACATGTTCCTTCTCGTCCAGAAGGAGCTGACTTACGCTTCGCTCTCTCCCCATGAAGGCCACGTATTCAGCCAGGCCTTTGAGAAGACCTTCTTGCCCTTTTGCAAAGCATCGCTCTTTGAGTGATGCTCCCGCCAGCACTTTACAAGGACGTCTGACTGCCCAGTCAGCCGTCCTTTTCGTTTTGTTAGAAATCATTAAACTTAGGTGAAAACCTAACCTAAAAATCCCTTATTTTAGACCGGTTTTGGAAAATATCTTGTTTCTAAAAGTTATCTCTGCTATAGTAGAGATAACATGAAACACATCATCCAAGTTTATGTTTCAAAAGGAGATAAGTATTATGTAGCCGAAGGCGTGGATTTACCCATTGTCACTCAAGGCAAAACTCTTGATGAACTGGTGGAGAATATAAAAGAAGCCATTGAACTGCATCTGGAAGACGAAAACCTCTCTGATTTAAACATCGCTCCCAACCCCTCTGTCTTGATGAATTTCGAAATCCCCTCTCGTATTCATGCCTAAGCTCAAGGTTTTGTCCTGTAAAGATATAATAAAAGTTCTTGAGTCATTTGATTTTGAAGTTATCTCTCAAAAAGGCAGCCATGTAAAACTTCGCCGTGTTATAAAGAGAATCAAACAAACTCTCACTATTCCTGACCATAAAGAATTGGATAAAGGAACTATCCGGGCTATTTTTAATCAAGCCTCAAAATATATTTCACCGGAAAAACTCAAAGAATTTTTCTACTAAAATGCTCCAAGTCGGTATCGTCGGACTGCCAAACGTCGGGAAATCAACTCTTTTTAAAGCTCTGACCAAAAAAGCGGTTGATATACAGAATTATCTGTTCACGACCATTGACCCGAATGTGGGCGTGGTTGCCGTGCCCGACAAAAGAATTGATGTTTTGGCTGAAATTTCAAAATCGGCAAAAAAAATCTACACGACCATAGAATTTATAGACATCGCCGGCTTGATCAAAGGCGCCGCTCAAGGAGAAGGGCTGGGAAACAAATTTTTGGCCAATATCCGCGAAGTTGATGCCATTGCCCACGTGGTTCGTATATTTGAAGATGAAAAAGTTATTCGTTATAGCAAGGAAATTGACCCCGTTAGAACTAACGGTCGCCAAGAGCGACCTACTTCTAACGGGGCAAGTCCGGTTAATGATATCGGGGTAATTGAAACCGAGCTTGAATTGGCTGACTTGCAGATGAAAGAGAAAAGGAATGAAAAAACCCTTCGACAAGTTCAGGGCAAGGACTTATCGCTACTTCAATTTTTAACGGACAAAAAAGTTATTTTTATACTGAATGTTTCTGAAAAGCAAATAGCCGAAGGATGGCAGCCCGATGAAACATTGCTAAAGGCAATTGGCGGACGCGATTATGTGATTCTTTCAACGCCTCTGGAGCTGACTCTCTCCGAAACAAATCACGAAGAAAAAAAAGAATACTTGGCTGAATTCAATATTCCTGAAAGCGGCTTAGATTTATTGATAAAAACCGCTTATAAAACTCTAGGCCTCATCACTTTTTTTACCACCGGCGAAGACGAAACCAGGGCCTGGACCGCTAAAAAAAACGACCCGATACCGAAAGCAGCCCGGGCGATCCATACTGATTTTGAAAAACTTTTTATCCGAGCTGAAGTGATAAATTGGGAAAAACTAATCGAAGCCGGTTCGTGGACAAAAGCCCGAGAAAAGGGTCTCTTAAAATTAGTCGGAAAAGAATATTTAATCCAAGATGGTGATGTTGTAGAAATTATAATCGGAAGATTATAATTTCGGAAATCCTGAGTCTGGTCGAAGGATAATTGAAATAAAAATTTAAAGTTTGGTTTGACTGCTATTCTGACCTTTGCTAAACTAATCCAGAAATGACTAGTGAACCGCTTCAGCGCCAACAGTACGAACTTGCCTTTCATTTTCTTCCTTCTTTTACCGAAACCGAAATAGAAGAAAAAAGACGGGGGATAGAAGAACTTATCTCCAAATCGGGCGGCATCGTCAGTCGCTATGGAGAAATAAAAAAAATGAAACTGGCTTATCCGATTAAAAAGGAACAATTTTCCAATTTCGGCTATATTGAATTTTCCGCCCCAAAAAACACAATTGAAGTAATAAATAAAAAAATGACGCTTAATGACGAAGTATTGAGGCATGTGGTGATTAAGAAAAAAGAGGGAAAGAAAGTTTTGGCAGCCAAGCCGGTTAAACCGAGAGAGGTTTTGCCGGAAGAAATTGGAAAACCGGAATCAACTGAGGAACTGGACAAAAAAATCGAAGAAATATTGGAAAAATTATGAATCCCGTTAGAAGTTAACCATAACGGGAATAAAACGCATTTATTAATATAACAGTTTACAGACTTTGCCACCGATTTAAAACGATGGACGGTCTGCAAAACTTCTAACGGGATGAATTTAAATAAAGTCTATTTGATCGGACGATTGGTGGCTGATCCTGAATTCAGAACCACGCCTTCAGGCCAGGAAGTCGCCACTTTGCGGATGGCTACCAACAGAGTCTGGAAAAACGCCTCGTCCGGCGAAAAAAACGAAGCCACCGAATTCCATACAATCGTAGTCTGGGGTCGTCTTGCCCAAATTGCTAATCAATATCTGAATAAAGGAGCAATGGCAATGATTGAAGGCCGGCTCCAAACCCGAAGCTGGGAAGGCCAAGACGGCATCAAAAGATATAGAACCGAAATAGTGGCCGAGAATCTTCAGCTTGGGCCAAAACCGTTCAAAGACGCCGGAAAACCTTCTTTTACCAAAGAAGAGCCGGCGCCCTCGCAAACCCATAAAGAAGAAATTCCAATAGTCAATGAAGACCAGCCGCCGGCCGAATCAGATTCAGATATTGAAGAAGACGAAATTAAATTAAAAGACGTGCCATTTTAAATATGCCCTGTTTGGCTTGTCAGAAAAATATCAAAAGGTTCGATTACAAAAACTCAAAAGATCTGAAGTATTTTTTAAATCAGGAGCTGGAAATAAAAAACGGTAAATGGAATAATCTTTGTAAAAAACATCAGCGGCGCTTGGCTCAAGCAATAAAAATAGCCAGAGAACTCGCCTTGCTTCCGTTTACGCCAAAACAGGAGAGAAAACAAATTGCTAATTACTAGCCGCTTCGGCCCTAAACGCCGCGTCTACTATTTTTTGAGAAATCTCTTCGGAGATTTTTTCGTTATCCTTTAAGAAACTTCTGGCTGATTCAAGCCCTTGGCCTAATTTTATCTTATCAAAATTATACCAGGCGCCGGAACGGGCTAAAATTCCGTATTTCACTCCGGAATTGACTAAATCGGAAAACTTAGATATCCCTTCATTGTATAAAATGTCGAATTCGGCCTGCCTGAACGGCGGGGCGACTTTATTTTTCACTATTTTGGCCCGGTGCCGGCCGCCGATAATTTTTTCGCCGGACTGAACTTGGGCAATGCGGCGGACATCCACTCTAATCGAAGAGTAAAATTTCAAGGCCTTGCCTCCAGTGGTGGTTTCAGGATTACCAAACAAAATTCCTATCTGGTGCCTTATCTGATTTATAAAAATCAAAACGGTTTTTGATTTGGCAACTATGGCGGTAAGTTTGCGGAGGGCATGAGACATTAGCCGGGCCTGAAGCCCCATATGTTGCTGGCCCATTTCGCCTTCTATCTCGGCTCTCGGGGTTAAGGCGGCAACCGAATCAACCACGATGACGTCCATCGCTCCCGATTTAATCAAGGTTTCAACTATTTCAAGACCCTGTTCTCCGTGATCTGGCTGAGAAATCAATAAGTCATCGATTCGGACGCCGATTTTCTTGGCGTATTCGGGATCCAAAGCGTGCTCGGCATCAACAAAAGCAGCCTGACCCCCTTGCTTTTGAGCTTCGGCAACAACATGCAAAGCCAACGTAGTTTTCCCCGAACTTTCAGGGCCGTATATCTCCACTATCCGACCCCGAGGCATACCCATCACTCCAAGAGCAATATCCAAAGAAATGGAGCCGGTCGGAATCACATCGACATTAACTCTCCGGGCTTCACCGAGCTTCATTATCGCCCCTTCGCCGTATTTCTCTTTGATTTCTTTAACGGCGGAGTCAATCAGTTTAACCCGATCCAAGATTTTTTGTTCAATTTTTTTCATGATGTTTACACCAAAGTATTATCTTCTTCATCGTTTTCGTCAACCGCGGCCGGACTTTCGCTAACTGCCGGAGCTTCGGTTTTTATCAGCACCTCTCTCGGCTTGGCTCCATCAGCCGGCCCAACCACTCTTTTCTCCTCAAGCATATCTAAAAGTCTGGCGGCTCTGGCGTAGCCAATTCGAAGACGCCTTTGAAGCAGGGAGGCTGAAGCTTTCTTAGCCTGAAGAACGACTTCTTTCGCTTCTCCGAAAAGCGAATCATCGGCTTGGTCAAAATTATCTTCACCCAGCATAGATTCGGAGCTGGGCCCGCTTTCAATTGACTGAGCCAATGATTCCTCCAAAGTTTCTTCGCCCTCCTCACTCTCAACTTCATATCTCTGATCTCTTAAGAACTTAACTACGGCTTTGACTTCTTTTTCAGAAACAAAAGGCCCCTGAAGGCGTTTCGGTTTCCCAGTATCACCGGCCAAATAAAGCATATCGCCCGAACCAAGCAGTTTTTCGGCGCCGGACATATCAAGAATTGTCCGAGAATCAACCTGACTAGCCACCTGAAAAGCAATCCGAGAAGTAATATTGGCCTTAATTAGACCGGTGATTACTTCAACCGACGGACGCTGAGTAGAAACAATCAAGTGAATTCCGACTGCCCGGGACATCTGGGCCAACCGGACAACCGGACCTTCTATATCTCTTCCGTAAGCGGCCATCAGGTCGGCCAGCTCATCAATTATTAAAACAATGAAAGGCATCAATGCGTCTTTTTTTGAAAATTGCCTCGTATTAAAAGAAAAAATATCTCTGGCGTGGGCCCGTGAAACCACCTCGTACCTTCTTTCCATTTCTTTAACCAGCCAGCGCAAGGCGTTTATCGCTTTTTTGTTATCAACGATAACCGGGGTGATTAAATGGGGAATGCCGTCATAAAGACTCAACTCAACTCTTTTTGGATCAATCATTATGAATTTCAAAAGGTCAGGCGAGTGTTTATAAAGCAAAGATAAAATTACTGAATTTATGGCTACTGATTTCCCGCTGCCGGTCGCGCCGGCAACAAGAAGGTGGGGCATTTTTTCAAGTCCGGAAAGAAGCGGATAACCGGCCACATCCCGACCCAAAGCCAAAGGAAGAAAAAGAGGAGTGTTTTTATAATCTTCAGCTTCTAAGAGATTCTTCAAACCGACCAAAGCGGCTTTGCGGTTTGGAACTTCAATCCCGACCAAAGATTTACCCGGAATCGGCGCTTCAATTCTAATAGGATGGCTGGCTAAAGCCAAAGCTAAATCGCTATTCAAAGAAGTGATTTTCGCAAGCTTTACTCCTACGGCCGGCCGCAAAGTATATTGAGTTACGGTCGGACCGACATTTATTTCCCCCATCTCGACGTCAAGATTAAAATTACCCAAAGTCCTCTTGATCACCGCGGCCGACGCGGCAATGTCGCCGGCTTTGGGAATATCGCTGTCATTTCTTAATAAATCCAGGGGCGGAAGCTTCCATTTCCGGCTTGAAACTTTAATAGAAAATTCCTGGTCGTCTTCATCATTAACCTTATCCATTTTACCCTCCGTAGCTTTAGCGTAGGATGGCTCCATCTTTATCGGCCTAGCTTCAAAAACCGGTTTAACGCCGCTACCTCCGTGTTTAATCACCAATTCATCTTCATTAAATTCTTGACCGTCTTCTTTATCTTCTTCTTCTTTGAAAATCAAACGATGCAAAGGAATATCCATTGAAACAAGAAAAGAAATAAAAATCGCGGCCAGCAGTATGACCAGCGAAGAGGTGAAGCCGAAAAAATTAAGCAACGGGTAGCCAAAAACTACTCCCAGATAACCGCCCTGCTCGATTCTGTCTTTAAGAAGCTCATCATTGCCGACAATGAAAAAAACTCCTAAAACCGCCAAAACAAAAATCCCGACTCCCAAAAGAGAAGGAGCCCTTGATTCGCGGGAGTAAAATTTAAGGAAAGAGATGCTCAAAAGCAGAAAAGCGATTGGAATTATGAAAAAACCCCAGCCAAAAAGAATATGCGAAAAATAGCTGAATTTATCGCCGGCCAATCCTCCTTTTCCGGAAAAACTCAAGACGGCCAGAACCGCCAAAACAAAACTGACAACAGCAAAAATGCTGTTCTGGGTTTCCGGACTGACCCCTGACCCCCTTTTCGGCTTTTCGTCTTCAATATCCTTGTTTTTTTGTTTCTTTTTCTTGCGCGGCATCTCAGGAATAGCTTATCACTAATAAAAAGGAAAGATTTTTTAACCTTTTCTCTTATGTGTATCGTCCAACTCACTTTCAAATTCCTCAAGAGTTATATATTTTCCTTTCTCATGGTCCTTTTTTGCTTTTTCCCATTCGCGTTTTTCAACTTTTGTCATTTTCATTATAGGTATAGCTTTGCGAAGTTTTAAATACTCCTCATAAATTTTCCGGGGAATAACCACAAGTTCTTCGCCTTTGGTAATTTTTCGCGGGATTGTAATAGAATTCATATGTACATACATAATATCATAAAATTAAAAAACGGAAAAGGCGCCCGATCATCTGACCGAACGCCTGTTTTTTATCCCGATTTAACCCAGAACTTTGGTGAAACGGTCAGACACATATTGTACCTGACCGTTAAAGGAACTATGGAAGTTGTGTGAGGATGGTTTAGAGATTCGGTATAACTTCGTGAACAAAGTAGCCGTCGCGCCGAAGCTATCCTTGATCTTATTTTACAGGAAACTGCGCGAAAAAACAAAAAGGACTCTCTTACTTCTTTTTTCAAAGTTTCAGAGAGTCCCAGATTCAGAGAAACCGGCCCCAGAGGGGCAAAGTTTCAAAGAATCAGCGAGAGACAACCCGGTAGCCCACAGACCACCCGCGCGGGTACTCAACGGAGTCGGCATACACGCGCCAGCCGCGGTCAGCCGAGTCCCAGAACGCGCGCACGGCCCAGGGTTTTCCATTTTTACCTATGAGGTAAAAGATGAACCACTCTTGGCTCTCGCGGTTGGCCGCGAGAAAAGCACAAAACTGGGAAACCGGAATCTCGGCCTTGTCTCCGAGTTCGGCGAGGATGGGAGCGTCAAGCGACGCCTCCTCGAGCTTGCGGACGGCGAGCTCGGCTTCCTCGGTCGCGGGGACCTCGAGACCCAAGAACTGGGCCTTGAAGTCGTTGCCCATCCAGACTACCCCTGCCTCCTTGAAATACTTTTCAGAGGTGGTGATGGCCGGCTGGGCGGGGACGCGAACATTGCGGAGGAGAGTGAGAATTGACTTCATGATAACTTCTGCCCGGCCGCGGATCACCAGGAGAGTCTGAGCGAGAATATTACCTTCACAAAGTCTCTTCACCTCTTCCGCCGTGTAGCCGTGGCGCCGAAACGCCAGCTTCAGCTCGTTCGCCTGCCCGACTTCGAGTGTAAGTTCACTCATTGTCGTCTCCTATGCAACTATGTTCACATCGCGAACAGTGTTGCTCTTAGCCGCTTGATTGCAGCTTTCAAAAGACATTTATCTACTGAAAGCTGCAATCAGTTCTCGTAAATATCCTTATAAAAGTGCTATTTTAAGCCGATTTTTTCAGCTTGATATTTACATTATATATCATCAACTTTATACTTATGTCAAATAAAAATTTTTAAAACCACAAAAAGCCCGCAGGGCATAACCATTAAGGAACATGAGGTAACGAGCCACGTGGGAATGTTCGGTGAGCGGATTCAGACTCTGAAAACAAAAAACGAAAAGCACAAGACATATGCCAAAGGAGGCTTTTCGCTTTTACACCAATTTCCCTTCCGTCCTCGCCCTAAATCCGGTTCCGGCCGGAATCAAACGGCCGATAATCACGTTCTCTTTCAAACCCCGAAGAGTGTCCTTTTTCCCGCTGGCCGCCGCGTCAATCAGGACTCGAGCCGTCTCCTGGAAAGAAGCGGCCGAAAGAAAACTTTCGGTGGTCAACGCCACTTTGGTAATTCCTAAAAGAAGCTGTTCATATTTGGCGGGTTCTTTAGTGTTTGACTTCAGCTTATCGTTTTCAATCAAAACCAGGTTTAATTCAGACGTCTCGCCTGAAATGAAAACTGAATCGCCTGTCTCTAAAATCTTAACCCGCGAAAACATCTGCCTGATGATTAACTCTATATGCTTATCATTGATTGATTCGCCAGCGGTGAAATAAACGTTTTTAATCTGCCGGATAATATAGCGGCTTACTTCGGCTTTCTTAGCCAATCGGAAAAGTTCATTTAAATCCAGACTGCCTTCTGATAACTGCTGGCCCGGGATTACAAGCTCATTCTGACTGACTAAAGCCGAGGTAAGAGGGGGTAAAATGTATTCTCTGGTTTCTCTTGTGTCCGAGGTTTCAATTTTGACTATCTTCTGGCTGCCTTTTTGCTCCACCGAAATAACTTTGCCTTCGACATCGTTTATTGTTCCTTTATTGCCGGGCGATCTCGCTTCAAAAATTTCTTCCACCCGCGGCAAACCAAGAGTGATATCGCCGACTCCGGCCACTCCGCCGGTATGGAAAGTTCTCATCGTCAGCTGAGTCCCCGGTTCGCCGATGGCTTGGGCAGTAATAATTCCAACCGCTTCGCCGAGTTCAACCAACTGGTTTTTTGACAAGTCATAACCATAGCAAAGCCGGCAGACGCCTCTTCTTGATTTACAGCTGATTAAACTCCTGACTCTTAATTTCAAAAGGCCCAACCTATCGACTGCTTCGGCTTGCCGGCGGTTTATTAAATCTCCCTTTTTTATGACTGCCTTCTCATCCGGGCCTTCAACTTCTTCCAAACTTACCCGGCCCAAAACGCGGCGGCCTAGGCTTTCTGAAATCGCCTCGCTGTCTTTAGTATAAACAGTAAAGCCTTCTTTATCTTTGCAATCATCCTCCTGAATAACTATATCCTGAACAACATCAACCAAGCGGCGGGTCAAATAGCCGGCCGTAGCAGTTCTTAAAGCGGTATCAGCTAATCCTTTTCTGGCGCCGTGGGTGGAAATAAAGTATTCCAAAACGGTTAATCCTTCTTTGAAAGAATTTTTAACCGGCAATTCAATAATTTCTCCAGCCGGATTTGTGAAAAGGCCTCTCATGCCCATCAACTGATCAATCACGGTCCAGTTCCCTCTGGCTTTTGATTCAACCATAATTCTCACCGGATTGGTCGGCGGAAGAACCTTTTTTACGTAATCCGAAAGTGTTGATTTGGCATCAGTCCAGATTTCAATGGCCTTATTTCTTCTTTCCTGCTTGGTTAAAAGACCTTGTTCGTAAAGCGCTTCATTCTCATCAGCTGTTTTTTGGGCTTCGGCGACAATCGTATTTTTTTCCTCCGGGATTTTAAGATCATCAACCGAAAAAGAAATCCCAGAATAAGTGGCATAATGAAAACCAATATCTTTTAAATCATTCAGGAACTTAACCGAAATTTCGCTGAATCCATTTTTATCCAAAACTTCCATTTCCAGTTTCTTAAGATCGCTTTGGTTCAGGGTCTTATTTATAAACGGAATGTTCGGCGGCACAATTTCGTTAAAAATTATCAGTCCGGCCGTGGTTTCAATCAATTCGGAATTGACTCTTGCTTTTATTTTAGCCTGCAAATCAATAACTCCATTTTCAAAAGCGTTCAAACACTCTTCTTTCGACGAAAAAATCTTGCCTTCGCCTTTAAGGTTATCAATTTTCATAGTCAGCCAGTAGCATCCTAAAACCATGTCTTTTGAAGGAACGGCCACGGCTTCGCCGGTGGCCGGTTTTAAAATTCCTTTTGAAGCAAGCATAAAATCTCTGGCTTCTTTCTGGGCCTCTTCGGATAAAGGCAAATGAACAGCCATTTGGTCGCCGTCAAAATCGGCGTTAAAAGCAGTAGTCGGCAAAGCCGGAATCCTGATGGCTTTGCCCTCGTGGAGCCGGGGATGGAAAGCCTGAACTCCCAGACGATGCAGAGTCGGCGCCCGGTTTAAAAGAATCAGTTTTTCCTGAATCACCTCTTCCAGAGCTTCCCAGATTTCCGGCGATTCGGTTTCAATAAATTTTCCGGCCGCCCGGATGTTTGAAGCCAAACCTTTAGCTATCAACCGGTTAATTACAAAAGGCCGGAAAAGCTCCAAAGCCATAAATTTGGGAAGGCCGCATTCGTCGATTGCTAGCTCCGGCCCGATGACAATTACCGAACGGCCCGAATAGTCAACCCGCTTGCCTAGAAGATTCTGCCTGAATCTGCCCTGTTTCCCCTCAAGGCTGTCTGAAAGCGATTTCAAGCTTCTTTTCTGGCCGACTGTGGATTGGGTCAGAGCCTGGCCTTTTCTCATCCCATTATCAATCAAAGCGTCAACCGCCTCCTGAAGCATTCTTTTTTCGTTTCTGGTTATTACTTCGGGCGCTTTAAGCTCCAAAAGATGCTTTAAGCGATTATTCCGGTTAATTACCCGGCGGTATAAATCATTTAAATCAGAAGTAGCGTAGCGGCCTCCGTCTAACTGAACCATCGGCCGCAGGGCCGGCGGGATCACCGGAATTATTTCCAAAAACATCCACTCCGGCCTTGAATTTGAAACGATAAAACCTTTTATCAGTCTTAATCGGCGGTTAAGTTTTTTAATCTGCAAGGGATTTTCAATGGTCTTAACTTCTTCTTCGATTTCTCCGGCGAGCCTTAGAAGATCAGTTTCTTCAAAAATTTTCTTTATCGATTCGGCTCCGATTCCGACTTCAAATGCCTCGCCGTATTTTAAAGACAGCTCCCGAAATTCCAGCTCCGAGATAATTTTGTATTTTTTTATTTCCTTAAGGAATTGTTTTTCTTTTTCTTTCAGGACTTTGAATTTTTCCTTTTCTTCATCTTTCTTTGATTCTTTAAATTTGGCCCTGAATTCCTGATCGATTTTTTTCATCGCCTCGGTTTTAGCCTCTTCATTGACCTGAGTGATAATATAGCTTGAAAAATAAACGACTCTTTCAAGGTCGGGCAGAGAAACATCCAGAATCATCGCCATTCTTGAAGGAATGCCCCGCAAAAACCAGATATGGGAGACAGGGCTAGCCAGCTTTATGTGGCCGAATCTTTCCCGCCGGACAATCGAGCGGGTTACTTCAACTCCGCAGCGATCACAAACTATGCCTTTATAACGGATCTTTCGATACTTGCCGCAGTAGCATTCAAAGTCTTTCTCCGGCCCGAATATTTTTTCGGAAAATAAGCCTTCTGGTTCAGGCCTTTGGGTCCGGTAATTTATGGTTTCCGGTTTTACCACTTCGCCGTAAGACCAGCTTAAAATTTCGTCCGACGAAGCAAGTTTTAATCTAATAGAATTAAAATCCATGCCAATGTTGTCTATGAGCGAAGCGAATAACTACAACATTGAGCACCGAGCACATAAAGCGTTATGTGCTCGGTAACTTTTTGTCGCTGCTCGCTTGCGCTCGCAGACAAAAACTTATTTCTCCAATAATTCCACATTCAACCCCAGTCCTTTTATCTCTGAAAGCAAAACCTTGAACGACTCGGGCAGATGGGGCGCTTTAATTTCTTCTCCGTTAACAATGGCTTCATAAGTCTTAGCCCGACCCAAAACATCATCCGACTTTATAGTCAGCATTTCCTGCAAAGTATAGGCGGCGCCGTATCCTTCAAGAGCCCAGACTTCCATTTCCCCGAAACGTTGGCCGCCACCCTGGGCTTTCCCGCCAAGAGGCTGCTGGGTGATCAAAGAATAGGGGCCGACCGAACGCATATGAAGCTTATCTTCCACCATATGGATTAATTTCATGAAATAAATTATGCCGACGGTTATTTTCTGATTAAAGGGCTGACCGGTTTTGCCGTCGTAAAGAATTACTTTTCCGTCTGGGGTCAAACCAGCCTTGATTAATTCTTTCTTTACATCTTCCTCGATAGGCCCTGACATCGCCGGCACTATTGCCCGATAGCCAAGTTTTTTAGCTGCCCAGCCCAAGTGGGTTTCCAGGATCTGGCCGATATTCATTCTTGAAATGATTCCAAGGGGATTTAAAACTATATCAACCGGAGTGCCATCTTCCATAAAAGGCATCTCCTCTTCCGGCAGGATAACTGAAATGACCCCTTTATTTCCATGCCGGCCGGCCAATTTATCGCCGACCTGGACTTTTCTCGTCTGGGCAATCGAAATCTGGATTGTCTTAATAACGCCGCTTTGAAGCTTATCCCCCATATCGCGCGAGAAAATTTTCACGCCGACCACCCGGCCCCGCTTTCCAAAGGGCAGTCTCAAAGAAGTATCTTTAATGTCTCTTGATTTTTCTCCGAATATCGCCTTTAAAAGTTTTTCTTCGGGCGTTAAATCAGTCTCTCCTTTAGGCGAAATTTTTCCGACCAGAATATCCTGGCTCCTGACTTCGGCACCGATCCCGACGATTCCTTCTATATCAAGGTTCTTAAGCCTTTCCTCTCCGACATTGGGGATGTCAGCGGTGGTCAATTCCGGGCCGAGCTTGGTTTCCCTGATATCAACCGAATAATCCTCAATGTGAACAGAAGTTAAAATATCGTCTTTAACTAGCCTTTCTGAAATAATGATGGCATCTTCGAAATTAAATCCTTGAAAAGACATAAAAGCAACTACTAAATTCCTGCCTAAAGCAAGTTTACCGTTTTCCATTGCCGGCCCGTCAGCGATAATTTGACCTTTTTTAATCTTGTCTCCTTTGCTGACTATCGGTTTTTGATTTATCGAAGTATAGGCGTTTGACCGCAAAAATTTCGAAAGCTTGTACTCATTAGTCCCGCCATTTTTAATTTTTATTTTAACTGCTGAACCGTCAACTGAATCCACCACCCCTTCAGTTTCTGAAATCAAGGCCGAACCAGAATCATAGGCTACGTTCGGTTCCATTCCGGTCATAACATAAGGAGTTTCGGGCCTGACCAAGGGTACGGCTTGACGCTGCATATTTGAACCCATTAAAGCCCGGTTAGCATCGTTATGTTCCAAAAAAGGAATCAGAGAGGTGGCTGACGAAAATGGCTGCTTCGGAGAAATATCAATAAAATTAACTTCGGAAGCGTTCACTTCGCCGGGTTCGCCCTGAATTCTTGCTGAAACTTTTTTATCAATTATTTTCCCTTCCTGATCAATAACCGCGCCTGATTGGGCAATGACATATTTTTCTTCTTCAGTTGCATCAAGAAACAAAACTTCGCTGGTAAGTTTGCCGTCTTTAACTTTCTGATAAGGCGTAAGAATAAAACCAAGAGGAGAAATCCTGCCGAAAATCGAGAGATGGCCGACCAGTCCGATATTGGGGCCTTCCGATGTCTGAATGGGACAGATTCTTCCATAGTGCGATGGATGAACATCTCTTACGTCAAAACTTGCCCTCTCTCTGGTTAAGCCACCCGGACCCATGGCCGAAAGCCTCCTTTTATGCTCCAGTTCCGAAAGAGGATTAGTCTGGTCCATGAATTGCGATAATTGGCTCGAAGCGAAAAATTCTTTGAGGCGGGCGACAAAAGGCCTTGAATTGATCAATTGCGACGGCAAAGCAACATCCAATTCGGCGGTGCTCATTCTATCCTTAATAATTCTCTCCATCTGATTTAGGGCCAGACGCAACTTCTCCTGAAGCTGTTCGCCGACAGTTTTAACCCGCCGATTGCCTAAATGGTCTATATTATCAGCTTGGCCGGCCGGGTTATTATTCAACTTTATTATTTCTTTAACTATTAAAACGATGTCTTCCGGTTTTAAAAAACGGTGCTCTTCGGTCAAGGAATAATTTTGATTAAACCTCTGGTTGATTCTGTGCCGGCCGACTTCGGACAAATCGTACCGAGAAAAATTAAAAAACATATTGAAAATCATCTGCCTGGCGTTGTCGGGTGTGGCGAAATCGCCCGGCCTGATCCGTCGGTAGACTTCAATTAAGCCTTCGTCTTGGTTTGAAGACGGATCCTGAACCATGGTGGCGGCGATATATTTCATTGCCGGATCAGTGTCTACATCTTTAAATAAATCCTGGATCTGCCTATCGGTTGAATAGCCGAAGGCCCGAAGCAGAGTCGTTACCGGAACCTTTCTTTTCCGATCAATCCGAACAAAAATGACCCCGCTTTGCTCTGTTTCAAATTCCAGCCAAGCGCCGCGGGATGGAATAATTTTAGCGCCGAATAAATTCTTATAGCGGCTTGATTTTGAATTGGTGAAAAAAACGCCGGGACTCCTGATGAGCTGGGAAACGACCACTCTTTCAATTCCGTTTATGACAAAAGTCCCACGCTTAGTCATCAAAGGGATATCGGCGAAATAGACTTCCTGTTCTTTCTTCTGGCCGGTTCTCTTATTTTCAAAAAGAAGCTTGACCCGTAAAGGCGCCTCATGGGTGATATTTTTTTCTTTGGCTATAACATCGTCAAACCGGGGCTGGTCGATTTTGTAATCAACAAAATAGAGATCAGCTTCTTTTCCGGTCCAATCGCTTATTGGCGAAGCCTCCTTGAAAATATTCTTCAACCCGCGTTTCAAAAAATCATCATAGGAATCAAGCTGAGTTTTTATTAGATTAGGCGGAGAAACTAAATCTAATTGATATTTAGAAAATATTTTTTCTTGTAGCATTTTAAAATAATTTGACACAAAAAATACCTTCTCTTGCCAAGAAGAGTTAAAGGAATATTATTTATTTAATTTTTGGCCGGCCAAACAATGCCCAAAATATTAAGAATACGCAAAAATAGACTGCCTAACAAAGTATATTAATAAAAAAACATCTGTCAATAGGGTTATCCACGGATCATCATACTAAAGTTCAAAACTGTGGATATCCCGCACCTTATTGCCCTTAAAAGGCGCGGGATCTGATATTTTCCAAAATAGAGAATCCAGCCATTAGACTTATGAAATAACTGCCTCCATAGCTTATAAAAGGCAAGGGTAGGCCGGTAACCGGCAAAAGACCCAAATTCATACCCGCGTTTATGACCACGTGGGAGAAAAAATACATCAAAAACATGGCAATGAAAAATCTGGAAAAATTATCCTGAACTCTTGAAGCAATATAAATCAGACGGTTTAAAATAATGAAGTAAAAAATCAGAACTAAAATCAAAGAAACAAAGCCAAACTGTTCAATGAGAGCCGCCAGAGCAAAATCAGAAGTAGCTTCGGGCAATATTCCGAATTTGGCCTGCGATCCTTTGCCAAAACCCAAACCCCAGAAAGCGCCTTGACCTATGGCAATTTTTGACTGCAAAACGCTGTAACTTAAATTCCCCTGTTCAATAAATCCAGATAAAAAAGAGGTTATCCTTAATTTTTGATACGGCTTAAGTATGAAAACTCCAGTTATAAGAGAAATAATGACTAATAAATTAACCGCGATTATAACTTGTTTTTTAGTGAGGCCCAACAAAAGGATTCCTCCCAGCCAAATTAAAAATAAAATAACGGTCGAACCTAAGTCGGGCTGGAGAAAGACTAAAAAAACCATTAAAAAAGAATAAGCGCCGGAAATCAATACTGTCAGCCCTTTATTTGAATGGCCTCTTGATGAAAAATATCTGGCTAAAAAAAGAATCATGGCCAACTTAACCACTTCGGAGGTTTCAAAAGAAACGCCGAAAGGAAAATGAAGCCAAGCCGTCACGCCCCTTACCGGTTGGGCCTGCAGAGTAAAAAAAAGCAGAAAAGCGCTTAAACCGAAAAAAAAGAATGAAGGAAAAGAATAATTTTTGAAAATCCGGAAGTCAAAAAGCGGGTTCAAAAAAAGAATAAAAACTCCGACAGCGAAAAAAACAAGCTGCTTTTTGAAAAAGAGGCTATCGATTCCGGCGATGCCGGCTAAATTCAAAAGGCCCAAAAGCGACAAAATAAAAATTGCTGAAAAGAGGGAGGGGTCGAATTTAGGATTAGTAAAAATTCTGAAACTTTTCTTGAGTTCCATGTTCTCTTAAGAAATTGATGTTTTTGAAAATGTCGGTATGAACGGAAATTTCAATCCTTGAAACTTCGCCTTTAAAAGAAATAGGCCACTTAACCTCAAATAATCGTTCGGTCTTAGACAATATTGTCCTGGCATCGGTTTTGTTCACGGCCAAAACACTGGCGTCTTGACCATATAAAACGACGAAGACATCCACCCGGTCAAAATCAAAATTGGAGTTATTGAATAAAATTCCGCTAAATTTTGAAAAGCCCTGGCCTTGGGGCAAGAGCGAATATTCCTGATTTTTTACGGAAAACAGGTTTTGAGGGATAAATTCTTTTAATCTTTCCCAGGTGACGCTGATAATTTTAAATTCTGCCAGGCTTATTTCGGCTTCAGTTCTTATCGGAGAAATAATTTCAAATCTGGACTGACCGGGTAGCAAACTTATACTCCCCTTTTTCATAAATGCCAATTTATTACTAAAATCAAAAAGATTTAATTCATAGAAAGCTTCGGCCGCTCCGAAATCAAAATTAGGGTTTTTTACTTCGGCTAGAAAATCATAATCCCCCTCGCCGACTTTTAAAAGTTTTTGGGACGAGACCAGAAGCGGACTGATTAAAACGGTTGGCGAGGGGGTCGCGAAAGGAGCATCTTTCATGGAGAAAAAATAAATCGTTGAACCGATGACCGTAAAAAATATCAGGGTGATGATTACTTGTTTTAAGAGGCGGGGCATGTATCAATATAATAAAAGAAAAAATAATCATTATCAATAAAACGCGGTTTTTAAACCGCGTTTTATACGAGTTTCAAGGTATCTGTAAGGCAGCGACTTACTTTCGCAACTTGCTAAGCAGGTTACTATCATCAGCTCTGGAGAATTTCACTTCTGTGTTCGGAATGGGAACAGGTGGAGCATCTCCGATATAACTGCCTTACAGATACCTCGAAACATTTAAAAATTTAAAATCAGATAAAGTGCGGGAATGCGGTCTATTAGTAGTTCTTGGCTGAACGGATTGCTCCGCTTGCACCTGAACCCTATCAACCCGCCCTTTCGGGCAAGGTTCGCCTTGCGGCGACGTCATAGTCTCTGACGGACCTGAATCTAATCTTGGAGCGTGCTTCGTGCTTAGATGCTTTCAGCGCTTATCACTAACGCACATAGCTACCCAGCGCCGCCCTTGGCAGGACTACTGGTACACCAGAGGTGCGCTCACTCCGGTCCTCTCGTACTAGGAGCGACCCTCCTCAGATTCTTTTGCGCCCACACCAGATAAGGACCAACCTGTCTCACGACGGTTTGAACCCAGCTCACGTAATCTTTTAATGGACGAACAGTCCACATGTAGTTCTCTTATTACTAAGA
>ERZ1292623.511-Hain-H51-01um-R1-511-length-42221-cov-12_pt1 | contig 42221 bp, 46 predicted proteins | sample MGYA00564398_ERZ1292623 | MGnify/ENA primary metagenome ERZ1292623 (study PRJEB36523, sample SAMEA6512633) | groundwater metagenome | collected 2019-01-07 | study: AquaDiva: Metagenomics assemblies of 32 groundwater samples
TAGGACATCTGGTTTTCAGCCAGAGAATCAGGGGTTCGAATCCCCTTGGCGGTACACTTCGGCAAGCTCAGTGCAAGCCAATTTGTTTATAATTACTTCATGTGGTTTGTTTATCTGCTTTTTTGCGACCACACATCTTTTTACATCGGGATAACGAATGATCTTCCTAAAAGAGTAGGCCAGCATAAAAATAAACTTAATAAATCAACAAAGGAATTTAATGAGATAGATTTAGTATATTGCGAAAAATACAATTCTAAATTTGAGGCAGCCAAAAGAGAAAAACAGCTAAAGGGTTGGTCAAAAGCAAAGAAGCAAATGCTTGTCAACGGAAAACTTGGAATAAATACTTGTACTGAGTTCGCTGAAGAATTATTGCGGGGATGAGAAGTTTACTCTGAGCATTTCGGCGAGCTCAATACGAGCTGAAATAGCCGAAGAGAATCCCCTTGGCGGTACACTTCGGCAAGCTCAGTGCAAGCCAATTTTCTTTTTTAAAGTCTCCAAGTTTTTTGGTTTTGTATCTTAAAATTGAAGCTAAAATATGTTATAATCATAAACTATGGAAGTAAGCCGAGTCAAAAACGGATTATATCAAAGCATTACCCACGGACAACTCAAAATTGAAGACGTCATATCATACATAAAGGCATTTCTTGAGGAAGATGCGGAAGCGCAGTACAGTCTTGTAATCGGCACTGATTCGCACGAAAAAGCGGGCGTAAAAAATGGTGTCAAATCAATAAGCTTGGTTACCGCAATTCTCGTACATAGAAGAGGAACAGGCGGGAAATATTTTTGGAAAAGATTTACTGCCGGAAATATTCATAGCCTGCGTGAAAAAATATATGCAGAAACAATGGGCTCTTTGGAATTTGCCTCAACCTTCGTACCTCTTCTTAAGAAAACTTTAAACGGAAAAATGCCTGATTATGATCTTGAAATACATATTGACGTGGGAGAGCATGGAGATACACGAGACATGATAAAAGAAGTCGTAGGGATGGTGACAGGAAATGGTTATGTTGCAAAGACTAAGCCGGAGGCATACGGAGCTTCTTATGTAGCGGATAAACACACATAAAGCAGAACTTAGTTATTAGATATTAGTTAATAGTAAAACAGCATGTACGAAACTAGTATCTGGCAACTAGTATCTAGTAACTATTTATTATGGAATGGGAAGAAGCGGATGACGTAAAAAAAGATATAAAGAAAATTTTAAGAGTAATCTCTCTGCCTCATATTGATCCCTCAAGAATTTTCTGTTTTAGAACTCAGGGATCAAGATCAAGAGCTTATGCAAGAGTCTGGTCTATGCCTAAGATCTTCCAAAGAGCACTCGGCATAAAACCTGCTTATGTAATCGAAGTTCTTTCCAAATACTATGACAAATTAGATGATGACAACAGAAAGAAGGTTTTGATTCATGAGCTTCTTCATATTCCGAAGAATTTTTCAGGCGCACTACTTCCCCACCGTTCGCGCGGAAGACATTTAGGAGCCTTGGCAAATAAACTTTTTAAAGAATACAAAGCAGCAGCAACTAGCCACTAGTTACTAGTTGCTAGGAACTACTTTATTATGATTACTATAATTCATGGAGACAGTACTGATGAATCGCGGAATTATTTTTTTGATTTCAAGAAATCTTTCCCCAACCTTACTTCATTTGAAGGTACGGGTATAAATAAGGATGATTTAAACAATCTTTTTCAGGGAGAAAATTTATTCTTTGAGGAGAAGAATGCTTCTATTGAAAACTTCTTATCAAAAAATAAACCAAGCAAAAGTCTTGACGAAATAATTGAAATATTAAACGCAAATAGTAAAACCTCGAATATTATTCTTTGGGAAGAAAAAGAAATTGGAAAAAGAATGCTTGATAAATTCCCCAAAGCAAGCATACAGACCTTTAAAATACCGAAATTGATATTTAATTTTCTCGACGCGATTGCGCCCAATAACGGACAGAATCTTGTAAAATTATTCCACGATCTTCTGAAAAATAGTCCGATAGAGATTATAATCTATATGATTACAAGGCAATTGCGCATTTTGATTGCTTTAAAAGATAAAAATCAAAGCATTGATGAAATTTCAAAGATAATGTCATGGCAAAGAAGTAGGCTTGAAAATCAAGCCAGTCAATTTACTTCTGAAAAATTAATAAATATTTATGAAAAGCTTTACAGCATAGACTCTTCGCAAAAAACCGGTAAATTAAATATGCCTACAGCAGACGCCATTGACATTTTTTTACTCAATATCTAATATAATTAAATATGTCTCCTGATGTCTTCAATGTATTAGAAACCGCATTTCAAAAAAAGAAGCTAAATAAGACTGCATATTTCGAGATTAAAAAATGGCTCGTGGATCCTGAATTTGAAGAATTTAAAGAAGATTTAATGGAAAAAATCAAAAATTCTAACTGGGAGGATCTTATGGATAGCTTCTATAGAGTTTTGATTTTCGGAACAGGTGGTCTTCGAGGAGCCATGGATATAGGAACAAATAGAATTAATACCTACATGATAAGATGGGCGTCTCAAGCATACTCTCAATATTTATTGAAACACAAACCGAAGGTTGTATCGCGGGGAGTAGCTATAGCATACGACAGCCGACATAATTCTAAAAAATTTATGGAAGAAACTGCTCGAGTACTCGCCGCAAACAGCATTCCAGTATATATATACAACTACTACAAAGCTACTCCACAGTTATCGTTTACGGTAAGAGAGCTAGAGTGTGCGGGGGGAATTGTTCTAACTGCAAGCCATAACCCACCGGAATTTAATGGATATAAGGTTTATGATGAAAACGGAGTTCAGGTGCTTCCAGACGTAGGACTTCAAATTGAAGAACAATTTAATAATATCAAACACATAAGAAAGGTTGATTTTAATGAAGCTGTAAGCAATAAGATTATAAAATATATTTCAAGAGATGTAGATAGAAAGTTCATTCTATCCGCAAAAAGAGCTTCAACTTATGATGGGAAAGATGTTAAGATAGTGTTCTCTCCTCTTCATGGTGTTGGATCTCAGTCTGTTCTACCAGTATTGAACGAATTGGGCTTTAAAGACATACATTGCGTAGAAGATCAGATGAGTCTTGATGGAGATTTCCCTAAAGTCGAGGATCACTTTCCTAACCCTGAATTCCCTATCGTTTATACAAAGGCAATTGAACTTGCTAGGAAAATTAAAGCGGACATTGTTCTTGTTTCCGATCCCGATGCAGATAGGCTTGGGATGGCTATTCCAGATAGGAACGGGAAATGGACTCCTCTAAGCGGAAACCAAGGAGCCGTATTAATGGAATATTTCCTACTGGAAAATCTTTCTAAATCAAAAAATCTACCTACCAATCCCGTTTTGGTTAAAACATCTGTTACGACTGACCTTTTTAAAGATATTGGTGAGAGCTTCGGTGCTGAAGTAATCGGTGACCTCCTTGTGGGATTTAAGTTCATCGGAGATAGAATACAAAATCTTCCAAAAGAAAAAAACTTTTTATTCGCTGCCGAGGAAAGCGTCGGATATCTTTTTGGAAATGCATATCGGGATAAAGGGGCGGAAACTCCGGCTGTTATCGCTGCAGAAATGGCTGGTTACTGCAAAGACAATAATATTTCCCCCATGGACATGCTTGAGTCCATTTACGAAAGATACGGATACTATGCTGAGAGATTGTTCTATAAAGTAATCGAAGGTTTTGGAGCATTTGATCAAATGAATCTTGCAATGGAAAAATTAAGAGAAAATCTTCCAAAGGAAATAGGCGAAAAAAAAGTTATTAAAGTGCTTGATAGACTAACTGGAGAAGTAAGAGACGGTCAGACTGGAAAATTAATAGAGACCAGAAATTGGGATAAAGGCGACATGCTTTCATTTTTCTTAACTGATGACGAAAGAACCGTGATCCATACTCGCCCTTCAGGTACGGAATCAAAGATGAAATACTATACTATGGTAAAAGGTAAGCTTCAAAACAAAACCAAAGAAGAGATAATGAAAGAAGCGCAAGTCTATGAGGAATCGATAGCTAGAATTTTTGAAAAAATACTTGCCGAAATTAAAGTTGATGTATTTAATTAGAGCATTTCCAATATTTTCTTAATATGTTGAAAATCGCAAAAGAAGCAGGAGTAGACGCCGGAAAAATTTTATTAGATTACTACTCAGTTGGTAAGACTGGTGTCATTAGCTCAAAAGGTGCTATAGATAAAGTCACTGAGGCAGATAAGAAATCTGAGTTACAAATTAGGAAAATTCTCCATGCAAATTTTCCAAACCATGGATTTATAGGAGAAGAATTTGGAGAAGTTGTAGGGAAAAGTGACTATCGTTGGTATGTGGATCCTCTCTGTGGCACTTTTAATTTCATACATAACCTTCCAGAATTTGGTATATCGATAGGATTAACATATAAAAATGAAATTATTCTGGGAGTAACTTATATCCCAGTACTAAATGAGTTATTTTGGGCAGAAAAGAGCAAAGGTGCTTTCATGAATGGAAAGAAAATTAAAGTATCAAAAACTTCCTTGTTTTCAAACTCCATGCTTAGTGCTGACTTTGGAGCTAAATCTGAAAAAAGATTAAATGAATTTAAGTATATCGAGAAAGTTATTTCTAAATGTGAATACGTAAGGATCGGAGGCTCTTACCCATATCAATTGAGTAGACTTGCAATGGGAAAATTTGACGGTCACTTTGAGGTCAGAGTTCCACCTCTGCACAGAGCTGCCTCTATGATAATTGTCGAGGAGGCTGGAGGAAAAGTGACTAATTTTAAAAATAAACGTTCAACAATCAATGACGATGATATTGTATGTAGTAATGGAATAATACATAATGAATTAATTAGTATATTAAATACTTAAAATGATAGATTTAAATGATAAAAATGCTATTGCTTCTATAGATAAATCTGATTTGCGTCAGGTAATAATTGATTTTCCGGATCAGTTCGCAGAGGGAATAAGAATTGCTAAGAATATAAAACTCGAGGGTAAGTTTGAGAGCGTTACAGTTTCAGGAATGGGTGGATCTGCGCTTCCTGCGAATTTGCTCAAGATTTATTGTAACAGTCTTTTTAAAACCCATCCAAACTACAAGCATTTTGAAATTTACATTAATAGATATTATTCACTTCCTCCGGAAAGTTATAGCAATAATACGCTTAATCTTATTTCTTCCTACTCCGGTAACACAGAGGAAACAATTAGCTCGCTTGAGGAAGCAAAGATAAGCGGGATGCCGTTCATAGGATTATCAAGCGGCGGGAAAATTGAAGAACTTTGTAGTAAATATGAGGCGCCTCACATCAAGCTCCCAATTCCAAATCCTTCTTTTCAGCCCAGAATGGGCACGGGTTATTTTTTTGGTGCTATTCTTAAGGTATTGATAAATCACGGTCTTCTTCCTGATGTATCCCAAGAGGTTATCAATATTTCTGAAAAACTCAAAGCTTATACTAAGAGAAGTGAAGCAGAAGGAAAAGTTTTGGCAAGAAAGATCATGGGTAAAACACCCATTGTTTACTCCTCTCCTAAATATAAATCAGTTGCTATGGTTTGGAAAATAAAAATTAACGAAAATTCAAAAACTCCAGCTTTTTGGAACTTTTTCCCCGAACTTAACCACAATGAAATGGTAGGTTTTACTAATCCGCAAGGAAAATTTTTAATAATTATGCTTAAGGATCCATCAGATAGTCCGCTGAATCGAAAAAGATACAAAGCTACAGCAAGCTTAATATCTTTCAAAGGAATTGAGAGCGTGATCTTAGAAATGCAGGGAGAATCTGTTTTTGAAAAAATATTTTCAAGCATCGCTCTTTCTGACTGGACATCATACTATCTTGCTCTTTTATACGGTCAGGACCCAACACCGGTAGATCTAGTTGAAGAATTTAAAAAAATAATTGCTTAGCTGATGTAAGTATCTAATTTTCTTTCCCATTTCCGAAGAATAAGTATATACTTCTTGTATGGCCAAAATAAAACAAGTAAGTGCCCGTGAAGTCTTAAATTCCAAAGGAATTCCGACAGTTGAAGCTACGTTGATACTTTCCGACAATACTATTTCTACCGCATCAGCTCCGGGGAGGACATCTACAGGCGGCTCTGAAGCCGCAGAGCTTATTGACAATGATCTGAATAGGTTCAATGGGCGCGGGGTTTTAAAAGCTGTCGATGCAGTTACTAATCAAATTGGTCCTAAGCTTATCGGAATGGATATAGATAAGCAGCGGGAAATTGACAAGCTTATGATTGAGATGGACGGAACACAAAATAAGTCCAGGCTTGGCGCAAATTCTACTATAGCAGTTTCAATTGCAGCAGCAAAGGCGGGTGCCAGAAGTTCGGTTATTCCTCTGTTCCTGTATCTCCGCCAATTTATAGATAAGGGTCATCTTGATCTAAAGATTCCAACACCATGTTTTAATATTCTAAATGGAGGAAAAATAGCCGGCGGAAATTTGGATTTTCAGTCTTTTCTTCTCATCCCTGCAAGTTCTAAGACCTACAGCGAGTCGCTCGAAATGGGCGTAAATATTTATCACCTTCTTAAGGAAAGTCTCGAACTTAAGAATTTGCCCACACTTGTTGGGGATGAAGGAGGATTTGGGCCAAGTCTTGCAACCAATGAGGAAGGGCTGTCGATAATAAAAAATACAATCGACAACACTCCCTTGCGGCTTGGTTTTGATGCTTTCCTTGGACTTGATTGTTCGGCTAATGATTTTTATTCTGACAAGAAGTACAAAATAAAAGATAGTATTATGCCGCTTTCCTCAAACGACCTTATAAATTACTTTGATGAGCTGAACAAGAAGTTCCATGCATTATATCTTGAGGACCCGCTTGCCGAAGACGATTGGGAAGGTTGGGTTCAGATTTGTGAAAAAATTTCCCAAAATACGATTATAGTCGGGGACCATCTTACATCCACTAATCCCTACAGGCTTCAAACTGCAATTGATAAAAAAGCAATTACGGGCATTGTCATAAAACCGAGCCAAGTAGGTACTGTAATTGAGGCACTTGCAGTAGTTGAGGTAGCAAGACAAGCTGGGCTTAAGATTATCACTTCCTCAACAAGTGCTGAAACCGTAGATGATTTTATTGCAGACTTTGCCGTTGCCGTATCAGCTGATTACGTTAAGTTTGGCGCTCCGGCCAGAGGAGAAAATATTATCAAGTACAACCGCCTTCTTGATATAGAAAAACAGCTTAAGTCTATCTAGCTGAAAAGTATTACAAACTCCCCCTTCGGAGTTTTTTTTTCAAAATGTTTTTTTAATTCTGAGATCTTCCCTCTTATAGTTTCTTCAAATACTTTGGTCAATTCCCTTTCCAAAACTATTTCTATATCTCCAAATATTTCACCCATTTCCGAGAGAAGCTGAATTATTCTATGCGGTGCTTCATACATAATAATTGTCGCTTTAAATTCAGTTCTTAAAAATTTCAAATTTTCAAAAAACTTAATCCTATTCCCATGCTTGCGGGGCGGGTATCCCACGAAAACAAACTTATCAGTAGGAAGGCCTGACATGGTTAGAGCCGCAAGCGAAGCGCTTGGGCCGGGAATTGACACAACTCTCAGATTCTCCCTTATACATTCTCTTGCTATTTCAAATCCGGGGTCAGAGATAGAAGGAGTTCCTGCATCAGAAATAAGCGCAATGCTTGATCCGTTTTTAAGAGAATTTATAATTTGCGGAATTCTTTGCTTCTCGTTTTGTTCATAGTAAGAAAGTAAATGGTACTGGGGCGCTGTCTTTTCGTAAAGGGTTTCATAAACCGGCTTAATATATTTTAAAAGCTTTCCCGCTATTCTTGTGTCTTCACAGGCTATAAAATCCACTTCAAAAAGAGTCTTTATTGCCCTTAGAGTTATGTCCCCAAGATTTCCAATAGGAGTTGAAACAATAAATAAAGTACCAGAGTTATTCTGCATTTAAGATTTTGAAATTAGAATTTTCTGATTACTCCCACTACTTTTCCCTGAAGAGTTAGGGATGTCGGATAAATGGGATCCATTTGGGAATTGGCAGGGCGGAGAACTATACGCTCCCCTTCTTTATAATATTTTTTAAGAGTGGCAAGATTTTCATCTACGATTGCTACCACAATATCACCGTTTGAGACATTCATGTCTTTTTCTATAACTACAAAGTCGCCGTCAAGTATTCCATCCTCTATCAGTGATGCGCCCTTCACTTGCAAAACGTAGGAAGTCTTCTTGCCTGATACCATAGAGGCTGAGACCTGAAACGTTGCACTGGGGTCACTATGGGGCTCAAGAGGATTACCGGCTGCGATATAACCCATCAAGGGGAGTTCTATTGACGGCAAATTACCCATTGAAGCAAGTCTTACTTTATCCTCAATTATTTTAAGGACCCTTGTATTTCCTTCAACTTTTTGGACATAACCTTTCTCAACAAGCGAGCGTATAAGCGTATGAATTGTAGATTTACTCCTGTGTCCTGTCGCTTTTGCGAGCTCGGCAAGTGTTGGTGAATATCCATGCTGAGATTGAAATTGCGCTAAATATTCCAAAAGCTCCCTTTCTTTTCTATATAATACTCCGGCCATATACATTCGGCTCCGCTCAGTATGCTGAGTTAAATCGAAGCATATGAAATTTATACGAAAAATACTGATAAAATACAAGACAACAAATTAAATCAAACTATCTCAATATGCTAAAATAAGATAATGAAATTCAAAATTAAATCAAATTTTAAACCTACAGGAGATCAGCCGCAGGCAATTGAAAAGTTGTCTAAAAATATTTCTGCCAATATCCCTCATCAGGTATTACTTGGTGTTACAGGAAGCGGAAAAACATTTACACTTGCAAATGTAATTGAGAAAGTTCAGAAGCCTACTCTTGTAATATCTCACAACAAAACTCTGGCCGCACAGCTCTATCAGGAATTCCGTGATTTTTTCCCTCAGAATGCAGTCTCATATTTTGTATCTTATTATGATTACTATCAACCCGAGGCATATATCCCCCAAACAGATACTTATATTGAAAAAGAAACAGAAATAAATGAAGAAATAGACAAGCTGAGACTTTCGGCAACTGCCAATCTTCTGACACGAAAAGATGTAATAGTCGTTGCATCTGTTTCTTGTATTTACAACTTAGGCTCCCCTGTTGAGTATGGACGTTTCATAATGGAACTTAAAAAAGGAATGAAAATTACCTTAAAATCTATAATTTTAAGACTTACTGACCTTCAATATGAAAGGGACGAATATTCGTTCAGACGAGGAACATTTAGAGTCCGCGGGAATTCGGTGGATTTGTTTCCTGCATATTCTGACCTTGGACTTTCTTTTTCGGCAAAAGATGATACTTTGGAGGAAATAAATGAATTCGATCCTCTCACGGGAAATATTATAGAGAGAAAAGATGCAACGGTAGTATATCCTGCAAAACACTACATGACCGACCCTACAAGCTATAGCGATGTGTTTAAGAAGATTAGAGAAGATTTAAAAATTAGAACAGAAGAGCTAAGAAGTATTGGAAAAGATTTAGAAGCACAAAGACTAACACAGAGAACTAATTATGACCTTCAAATGATAAGAGAAGTTGGATTTGTTAATGGAATTGAGAATTACTCAAGATATTTTGATGGAAGAAAACCGGGCGATGCCCCTTACTCACTCCTTGATTACTTTGATTATTCTGCGATAAACAAAGACTGGCTTTGTATAATCGATGAATCTCATATGACAGTTCCCCAAATACGCGGAATGTACAACGGCGACAGGGCCCGAAAAGAGACTCTTATTGATTTCGGATTTAGACTTCCCTCGGCGCTTGATAACAGGCCCCTTAAATTTGAGGAATTTATGGCAAGGACAAAACAGCTTATCTATGTAAGCGCAACTCCAAACGATTATGAGCTCTCGCTTGCATCCGAATATGAAAATGGCGTCTCACAACAATTAATAAGACCAACAGGATTGGTAGATCCGGAAGTAATCATTAAACCTTCCAAAGGCCAGCTTGATGATCTTATGGGTGAAATCAAAAAAAGGACAAAGAAGAAAGAACGTACCTTAGTAACCACGCTTACCAAGAGAATGGCGGAAGACTTGTCAGCTTTTCTTGAGGAAAGAGGAATAAAAGTTTCCTATCTTCATTCAGACATTGCAACTCTTGAAAGACAGGATGTGCTTGATAATCTAAGGCTTGGCAACTTTGATGTTTTAGTCGGGATTAATCTTCTGAGAGAAGGTCTTGATCTTCCGGAAGTATCTCTTGTTGCAATTCTAGATGCCGACAAAGAGGGATTTCTAAGAAGCCGGACATCGCTTATCCAGACAATGGGGCGCGCTGCCAGAAATATTAACTCTCTTGTTATTCTATATGCAGATAACAGGACCGGTTCGATGGATGAAGCTATTAAGGAAGTTGAAAGACGCAGAAAAGTACAGATTGCATACAACAAAAAGCATAAAATAACTCCAAAAAGTATCGAAAAAATAGTCAGAGAAAGACTTGTTAAAAAAGAGATAGAGGAAAAAGAAATTGACGTACTTATTGAGCTGAGCAATAAAGAAGTTATTTTGCCGGATGAGAAAGAAAAATTAGTAAAAAAACTCAGGATTGAAATGCGCAAAGCCGCAATAGAACTCAATTTTGAAAAAGCGGCGCAGTACAGAGACAGGATTTTAACATTAAACCAGACGGATAATTAGCCCTGTGAAATATTCTCGATGTGTTCAATTTCTTTGGGATTATTATCTTTATCCAGGATCACGGCTACTGCATCGAGTCTCATCGCGTCCGGAAGCTTAAAGCTTTTCATTTTATAAAATTGAGCAGTTTTTAAAAGTGTCTTTATCTTCCATGGAGTAACTGATTCCAGGGGGGTACCGAAATTATTACTCGTCCTCGCTTTCACTTCTATAAAAACTAACACGTCTTTGTGAGTTGCGATAATATCAATCTCTCCATATCCTTTTCTGAAGTTGCGCTCTATTATCTTGTATCCTTTTTTACGAAGAACCTCGCAGGCTAAATCTTCGCCGAGAACGGCAAGCGGATTTGATATTTTCATTTAAGACTGTTTCGCAGATACGTAAGCTTGGCACGTCTGATTTTTTTCTTTGAATGGGCTTTTACATCGACTTTTTCTATATTCGGAGAACTCACCGGCCAGATTCTCTCAACGGCAACATTTCCGACAACCTTGCGTACTGTAAATGTTTTATTCTCGCCGCGTCCTTTAATACCCAAGACTACTCCCTCAAATATCTGGGTTCTGGTTTTTTCATCCTCTTTAATTTTTTGGTGTACCCGAACCGTATCACCAGGCACAAAATTTGGATTCATAGTTAGATATTATACCCTATTTTTTTGTATTTTTACAAGCCTCAATAAAGGCAAGAAACATCGGGTGCGGAGAGAGGGGCCGGCTTTTATATTCGGGGTGTCCCTGCGTCGCAAGATAAAACGGGTGATCTTCTTTTGGTAATTCTATAATCTCGCAAAGTTTCTCAACCACTGATCTTGCGCTAATTACCAAACCATTCTTCTCGAAATCTTTAGCAAATTCATCATTAAACTCATACCTATGCCTGTGCCTTTCGGAAGTCAAACCGTTCCTATCTATAAGTCCGCCATATTTTTTATAAATTTCATATGCTTTTGTTCCGGTTTTTACCATTGCCTCCCACGTGCCAAGCCTCATCGTTCCGCCATAAGCCCTATTCTTCATAAACTTTGCCTGCTTAGGCATAAGATGAATGACGGGATGTTTTGTTTTAGAATTATTTTCCGTGGTATTTGCATCCGGAAATCTCAGAACGTCACGCGCATATGCTATTACAGCAAGCTGCATTCCAAAGCAAAGCCCAAGATACGGGATTTTATTTTTTCTTGCATAGCTTGCAGCTGTTATCATACCTTCAGCACCTCTTTCTCCCCAACCAATAGGCACAATTATTCCGTCAGGCGTTCCAAAAATTTCCTTTAAACTCAACTCTACGTCTTTCTTGTCCGCCAAAGCTTTAGCGACGGCGGATTCGACTTTTTCCGAGTTTATCCATTTGGTTTTGATCTTAACTCCGGTTGCCCATGAAGCGTGATCAATCGCATCAAAAAGTGCCGCATAGGAATCCTTCAATTGATAATCTCCGGTACCAAAGTACTTTCCTACAATTGCAATCTCAAGCTCTTTTTTATTCGGCGCTTTAATTCTTTCAAGAAGCTTATTCCACTCATTAAGTTTTGGCTCTCTTGCGGGAAGACTAAGCTTTTGAAGAATTTTTTTATCAAGTCCCTGATCATGAAGAACAATCGGAATTTCGTAAATTGAAGAAAGGTCAGGACTTGAGATAATATCATCTGTATGCATATTGCAGAAAAGTGCAAATCTTTCTTTCCTTCTTTGATCTAGGAATTTCTCAGAACGCGTAACTATAAAGTCAGGCTGAATTCCCATGGAATTAAGCAGCTTAACAGAGAGCTGGGTGGGTTTGGTCTTGGGCTCACCTAAATGAGCTGGGGTAGGAACATAGCTTACATGGATATGTACTACATCGCCGGGTTTTTTAAGAGTCAGGATTCTTGAGGCTTCATAATACAGAACATTCTGATACTCGCCGGCCGTACCGCCCAATTCTATAATTACGATATCTGCATCTTTACTCTTCGCAAGACTTTCAATTCTTCCTATAACTTCATCTGTAATATAAGGAATTGCCTCAACGTCTTCTCCTTTGTATTCAAATCTTCTCTCCCGATCGATGACAGTTTTATAAATAAGTCCCATGGTGACGAAATTTTCCCGCCCCATGTCCTCGTGAAGAAATTTCTCATAAGTTCCGATATCCATATCAGTCTCTGTACCATCCTCACAAAGAAAAGGATCACCGTGTTCAATAGGATTTATAGTACCTGCATCAACATTCAGATAATTCTCGAATTTTATCGGAGCTACTTTATAACCTGCTGACTTGAGGAGCATTGCTATTGAGGCTGCTGTGGTGCCTTTACCGATGCCTGAGATGACACCTCCCGAAACAAAAATATACTTCGTTTTTTTTCTCGTACTGAGCCTGCCGGTTGTATTAATTTTTGATAGGGGCACGATTTATAGTATCAAATCAACTAAAACCCGTCAATGGGGAAATTTAAAAACTCAGTCTTAGAAACGTGAGAACTTCTTTACCATTAATAACTTACAACGGAAATTGCAACTAAATGATATAATTCCTGCATGGAAAGAGATAGAATGCAAATTCAGAATGCATATCGGGAGAAAACTAATGCTGCTCATGATGCATTTGGGGGGAAGAATTTTACCAAATTGGCTAAGCTACTTCTTGAGAAGGGAGAAATCGCTACGAAGATGTATGAAATCGAGGGTACGGATTTGTGGGATATAAGAACTTATGGTGCTTATAATGCAGCAGGCTGGGCGTTCGAAGACTTGGGCGATTTTATCACTGCTTCTTCCTGCTATAGATTGGCTCTAACTTCCTGCGAACGAATAGCAACCAATCGAAGCCCAGAATGGCAAAAGAATATTAATCATTTAAAATCTTTAATAGAGCGAGTTGAAAAAAAATGATTACCGCTCTAATTGAAAAACATTATTCAGAAAAATCAAGCAAAACTCGCCAATTAAAAAATTCAAAAATATTCGACGGAAACGCTAAGAGAGGAAGTTATGCTAGTCTTGATCCTCTGGATAAAATCTACTCTTCTGAGCAACTCGATACTGATCGGCTTTTTTCCTTAGTTCAGCTACTTTTTCAGATGTAAGTTCTTTAAAAGATTGTGTTGAAGAAAAACTAAAAACCCTCGTAGGCCCTCCAACACTTGTATCTTGGGAACCTGTTTCTTGAATACATAAAACGCACAATTCCTGTCCAGAGTCTACATCAATTTCAAACTCGTATAGGCGGTTGAGGAGATAGTCAGCGATATATGGTACGCCGATACATTCAAAGCCAGTAACAGATTTTCGAGGCACAAAATTATCACGACTATTTAATGTATAAATTTCTGGCTCTTTGCTTTTAGTATATCCAGTCAAAAGTAAAGAAAGTGATGGGCGTTTATTTGGATCCAAATGTTCAAAAAAATCATTGAATTTCTCTTTACCCTTTTTTCGTATTTGCTCGGCCAAATCCAAAACTCCCGTCCCATGGTTTAAACCTTCTTTAATTTGATCAAGAAAATACATTGCAAGACCACCGTCACCAGCAATCCCAATGGCACTGTTATCTCCTAGCTTGAAAATTTTCTGAACAGTATCGTTGCTGGTTATCTCTGCACTAGCTTTACTATCTGAGGCTATAACAATTCCATTCTTTGCTTTTAAACCAATAACTAGAGTCATCTTAGTTAATATTTGCTTCTATGTCTAGCGTACTCTTGGGTTCTTCCGCATTAAGCTCTGGCAGGTAATGTCTATATAGCTGTTTTTCAATCGCTTCTCTAAAATTCTGATCCTGAACTTCAGCGTATTTAAAACGAAATTCCCCGCCCTGATTAAGGTATTGCTTAAGACGGGTATTCTCTTCTTGCTCAGATATATGATTTAAGAGTTTTTCTTTTATATTCCCTGCACTACCAACGTAAAAAACATAAAATTTGCCATCCTCTTTTTTCCTGGATAGACGATAAACGCCAGATGTCTTGGGTAGCGTACTTAGTTGCGTTTTTGTAAGAGGTAAGAGCTTTGACCAATTTATTTGAATTTTTGCCATATTTTCGAACTAAAATAATTTTATTTATACTATCTGCTAACTTCTAGTACACAATTTAGTTAGTATATTTTAACGCACTAACATATGAATGTAAACATTCAACGCTGAGGAATACCAGTTTAAGTATTTAGGTTTGGAGCGGGGTACACTTCGATTAACTCAGTGCAAGCGAGAATCCTCCTTCGTAAAACTTCGAAGGATAGGTTAGATCACTTTCTCATCAGGTATTATAATTCAATCTCAACGTATCGCTTTATTTCGTTAAATATTACTTCTGGAAAAAATTTAAAAAAATCCATTCTGCCCAGGATTGGTGTATTGTGGACAACACTGAAGTCGGCTTGAGTCGTGAATTTCTTTGTCCCAACCCACAATACTACTGGATGTCTAAATGCTGGAACAATAACTCCACCAATACCGAAAATGTCCTTAGGCTCGCCTTTATTTATTTTTATACCTGCAGCTTCTCCCCATCCAGCTGGAAATAAATTAGTATCTGAGCCACTATCAAGTAAACAATCTACCGGTATCTTTGCCAATTTACTTCCCTGTAGTCTAATCGGTATTAAAGGTTTGAAAATCGTTGTTGTCTTTTTTGTATTTGGATCAATATGATCCTCCGGATAATAGAAAAATTTAGTTTTTGACATTAGGGAGATATCGTCAAGCGAGGATCTTGTAAGAATTTAATTTCTACATCTTTTCGCTTATCGTCTAGTCTTGCATACAGCTCTTTAAAAGTTGCGGCGCTCTTAATGATTTTCTTATCTTTAATTGACAAAGCTACCCATCTATTTGAATATTTATTCTTCATGGTTAGATTATACTACATTTTGTATTATAATTAAATATTTTCGCGTAACGCAATGCCTCAGCGTGAACACAACGTAATTCTTGAGCGGGGTACGAGAATCCTCCTTCGTTAAGACTTCTGAAGGACAAGTCGAACTCACCCGTGAGCGGGCGATGGGAATCGAACCCACAATCTCTTCCTTGGGAAGGAAGCATTTTACCACTAAACCACGCCCGCGGATACTATCTATAGTATAGCAAAGTTACCGCGGGATCTTTAACGTGTTCCCTGAAAATATCAAATTAGGGTTACTTAGGTTGTTTGCTTTCGCAATCTTCACCCACGAATAACCGTCTCCGTACGCACGAACTGCTATATTCCAGAGATCATCGCCTTTGACTATCTTATACGTGCTGCCTGATATTCCCTTGGCCTTTTCAGGTGTCTGAGCTATTGTAGTCTGTCTTGCTTTGACATCGGGGATAGTGAGTTTGTTTCCGGAAAAAATTGTACCGGGACTAGTTATCTTATTTGCCTTTGCAATATCGACCCAATTATATCCTGATTTGTAATAAGTCTCTGAGATACTCCATAGAGTCTCTCCCGCTTTTACCACGTGCATACCCTTGCCTCCGGTTGTAGTCTCTTCTTCAGATTGCTCCATATTTATTGACGGCTCAAACTGAGTAGAGCTGGTATCCTGCATGGCTCTGTTTCCTTTAAAGAAAACTACTCCGAGAACTGCAATAATTACAACTACAATAAGTCCTACAGCTAAGCTCACATATGAATCGTCCCATTTAATTCTTGATAGAAAACTGTCAATAGGTAATTTATCTTTCAAACTTGTTTTATTTGCCTTTTTTGGCATATACATTCCTCCTTTCCGGACAGAAATAATTGTGGCAGTGAGCAGTTGAAATCTAGGCCTCAGTGCAGGTTTACCCGCCGAAACCTTGGTGTAGGCGGGCTCGACCCCGCCGCGGCGGGACGATCTTCTGTAAGTTATTGCGGGGCCAACGAGACTCGAACTCGCGACCTCTTCCGTGACAGGGAAGCGCTCTAACCAACTGAGCTATAGCCCCACAGCTTTTGCAATCCTAGCAAATTATTGAATTATAGTCAATCCTTCGATCCATTCGATAAGCTCAGGATCGCACTGAGCTATGTCGAATATGCGGCATGGCTCAGGCCATCGGCTCTGGGACTCAGGCTCGAAGAGATTGGTGTTGAGCCTCTTGCCGAAACATCAATTCCCTGATATTATTCTCCCTAGTGAACAATCAAGAAGTTGCCAAACTCCTTAAGAACGTTGCGGCCGCATATACTATAAAGGATGAGAGAAAGTTCCATTTCCAGATAGTTGCATACCAAAAAGCAGCTGATTTTATAGAAAATAGCCCCTTACAACTACAGGACTACTACAAAGAAGGCAAGCTTGACAGCATTCCGGGTGTAGGAGTATCCATAAAAGGACACTTGGAGGAACTTTTCACAAAAGGAAAGGTGAGATATTTTGAATGGGCGCTTAAGAGCGTACCGGAGACAGTCTTTATCCTTATGGACATCCCATCGTTCGGTCCAAAGAAGGCCTATAGACTTGTAGAAGAGTTTGGGCTAAAAGACCCTAAGACAGTACTCAAGGACTTGAAGGATTTAGCAAGAAGTGGTAAAATTGCACCTCTTAAGGGATTTGGCGATAAGTCACAGAGTGATATCCTAAGGGCATTAGGAGAGTTTCAAGAGGGCAAAGGCAAGACCACCCGCATGGTATTACCCTTTGCCGCAGAGATTGCGGACAAGATTATAGAGCATCTTAAGAAATGTCCAGACGTAGCCGACGCCCGCGTTCTTGGCAGTCTCAGACGACGTCTGCCAACTGTCGGAGATATTGATATCGCTGTGGCCTCAAATAACCCAACTTCGGTATTATCTCACTTTGTATCATTCCCTCACATTGAACGTGTAATTGAAAAAGGAAAAGAGACCTCATCAATCCTCACATCTGGAGGACGGCAGGTAGATCTTATGGTTCAGCCCATCGAAAACTTTGGCTCACTGCTCCAGCATTTTACCGGAAGTAAGAACCATAATGTAGCACTTAGGGAATTTTCACTAAGAAAGAATTTGTCTCTTTCGGAACATGGCATAAAGGACGTAAATCAGGAAAATTCAAAAATCCGTCACTTCTCAACTGAAAAAAAATTCTACAATGCAGTAGGCCTTTCATGGATACCCCCCGAAATTAGAGAAAATACCGGAGAGATAGAACTTGCTGGTAAAAATAACCTGCCAAGACTGGTGGAAACCCGTGAAATTTTGGCGGATTTTCACATACATTCCAGTTTTCCGATAGAACCAAATCATGACCTTGGAAAAAATACTATAGGAGAAATGAGAAAAAAAGCAATTTCGTTGGGATATAAGTACTTTGGATTTTCAGAACATAACCCAAGTATTTCAAGACATACATCAGAAGAAGTATATAAATTGATAAACTTAAGGAACAAAGATATCGAACAAATTTTATCTAGTACAAAAAATATACGAATACTAAAATTGCTCGAAACTGACATTTTACCCTCAGGAAAACTTGCTGTTGATGATAAGTCTTTGGGTTTGTTGGACTTTACCATCGTCTCTGTTCACAGTGTTTTCTCAATGAATAAAGACATAATGACCAAGAGAGTTTTGTCTGGACTTTCTCATCCCAAAGCAAAAGTACTTGCCCACCCAACGGGAAGACTATTAAACGATAGGCCGGGATACGAACTTGATTGGCCGAAGATATTTAGCTTCTGCAAAAAATACCATAAGGCACTTGAAATTAACGCATGGCCGACCAGACTCGATCTAACGGACCAGATTATCAGACAGGCTGTAGAACAGAAAGTCAAAATGATCATAAATACAGATAGCCACGCCGTCTCACACATGGACAATATGAAATATGGAGTTGATATGGCAAGAAGAGGATGGGCTCAGAAAAGTGACATCTTAAATACTTTAGACTATAATGAATTTATAAAATGGATGAAACTTTAAGGGAGGTGATTAATTTATGATTTACGCAGTAATAGTAATAGCGTTAGTATTACTTTTTCTATGGTTCCTTTATAACGGTTTGATTACAGCAAAGTTAAGGGTCAATGAGGCGCTTTCTCAGATTGACGTTCAACTCAAAAGACGTGCTGATCTTATACCAAACTTGATAGAAACAGTGAAAGGATATGCAAAACATGAAAAAGACTTATTCGAGAAAGTCACTCAGGAAAGAAGCGCTTTGGTCTCGGCAAAAGGAATGGCTGAGAAATCAGAGGCGAATAATCAGCTTTCGCAGACACTAAAATCAATATTTGCTGTCGCTGAGGCATATCCGGATCTTAAAGCTAGCCAAAATTTCATGGAGCTTCAAACCGAGCTTTCTGATACGGAAAATAAGATTGCATACTCTAGACAATTCTATAATTCAAGCGTTCTTGATTACAACACCAAAATTAAAGTCTTTCCAAACGTATTCCTTGCTCAGTTATTAAATTTCAAAGATGCTGAATTTTTTGGCGCAGACGCGAAGGACAAAGAAAAAGTCGAGGTAAAATTTTAGAATGAAAGTTTATTCAGAAGTATCTTCAAATAAGCTAAAAACTTGGCTTATAATGATTCTTTTTGTTGTTTTTATAACAACTATTGTATATGTTTTCTCGCAAGCTCTAGGCGGAGGACTATCTCTTGTGGGCTTTGCCCTTATCTTTTCGGGAATCATAAGCTTTGGTAGCTACTATTGGTCAGATAAGATGGTCTTGTCGATGTCGGGGGCTAAGGAAATTAAAAAAGAAGACAATAGGGAACTATATAATACTGTTGAGAATTTATGTATAGCGGGTGGCGTACCAACTCCAAAAATCTACATTATGAACGACGATTCGCCCAATGCATTTGCAACCGGAAGAGATCCTAAACATGCTGTGGTTGCTGTAACCACTGGACTTTTAAATAGCCTTTCAAAAACAGAACTTGAAGGAGTAATTTCTCATGAACTTTCCCATGTTAGAAATTTTGACACAAGGCTTATGGCTGTTGTAGCAATTCTTGTAGGTTTTATTGCTGTGATATCGGATATGTTTATGAGAACTTTATGGTTCGGCGGGTCTAGGGATAATAATAGAAACAGTTCCGCCCAGGGGATATTTATGCTTATTGGAATAATTTTTGCAATCCTCTCCCCTATTGCCGCAGTACTTATACAATTGGCAGTCTCGCGCAAGAGAGAATTTCTGGCTGATGCTTCAGCCGCTCTTCTTACCAGATATCCTGAGGGCCTTGCAAGCGCACTAGAAAAAATAGCATCCTATCCCCGCCCGGTAAAACACGCAACCAACGCGACAGCACATCTTTACATCTCAAATCCATTCAAAGGTAAAGACAAGAAAAGCTTCTTCGCCGGACTTTTTGATACTCACCCTCCAATGCAGGAAAGGATAAAAATCCTCCGTTCAATGTGAATTTATTTAAATTCATCCTGAGCATAGCCGAAGGATCCATTGTATAATCAACCCATGATCTTCTTCCCTTTGTTAATTGGTAAGCTTATAAGTTTTATAAGTAAGTTTTTCAACCTTGGTTCTGGCTCTACATGGCCCGGACATATGGCAATTGAGAGCGACCCGAACTTTATCAAGAAGATCCTTAGGAGAAACCTGAATTTAAAAGTTATATTGATAGCCGGAACCAATGGTAAAACTACGACCGGAAAACTTATCCAGACAATTCTTGAGAAAAACGGAAATAAAGTTTTTCAAAACGAAGCAGGAGCAAACTTATTAAATGGTGTCGCCTCGACGCTTATAGAAAAATCAAATTTGACCGGCGGGCTAGATTATGATTTTGCAATTTTTGAAATAGATGAAAATACACTGCCATTGATTTTGGATAATGTATATCCGAATATTATCGTTCTTTTAAATCTATTCAGAGACCAATTGGACAGATATGGCGAGGTAAATATTATTTCTGACAAATGGAAAAAAGCACTAAGCCTGATTGATAAGAAAACTAATTTAATTTTAAATGCGGATGATCCCAAAATTGCTTATCTTGGAGCAGACATCAGGAACGTAAAATATTTTGGAGTTAAAGGAAAAGAACAAGTCATAGACCATGCTTCGGACTCGGCCTACTGCCCGAAATGCGGAAATAAATTGGATTATAAATCTATAACTTTTTCGCATCTTGGAGATTGGTCATGCAAAAAGTGCGGATTGAAGAGACCAAAACCCGATCTTGAAAATTTTGAATCCTATGCACTACCCGGCGCTTACAATAGATACAATATTCATACAGCAGTTCTTACTGCTAAGACACTCGGAGCATCAAATGAGAAAATTTTAATTGCTTTAAAAGATTTCAAGCCTGCGTTCGGAAGACAAGAAATTGTTGAATATAAAGGCAGGAAAATTCAAATATTCCTATCTAAAAACCCTGCAAGCTTTAACCAATCTCTTGAGACAATAAATGAGCTAAAGGCAAAACATCTCCTGCTGGTTTTAAATGACAGAATTCCTGATGGCCGGGATGTTTCATGGATATGGGATGTGGACTTTGAAAATAATCTCAAAAACTTTAAAAATATTTTGGTTTCCGGAGACCGCGTCTATGACATGGCTCTAAGGCTAAAATACGCCGATAGAAACGATGCTAAGCCTTATGACGTAGTAACTGACGCTGTTGAGGATTTGATTGATTCTGCGCCAAAAAATGACATTTTATACATTCTTCCTACTTACTCAGCAATGCTTGATTTACGTAAAATCCTGACCGGCAAAAAAATCCTATGAAATACGACTTAAAAATTGGCTGGCTTTATCCGGATCTAATGAGCACTTATGGTGACAGAGGAAATATTATTGTGCTAAAGAAAAGATGTGAATGGCGCGGAATAAAAACAGAAGTCTTGAATCTTAATGAAGAATTCGATGCCAAACTCTTAAATGATATAAATATTTTGTTTATGGGCGGTGCCCAAGATACACAGCAGGAAATCGTCGCAAAAGATTTTACGTTAAACAAAATTAGTGCCTTAAAGAAAAAAGTCGAAGATGGTACACCGGGACTTTATATATGTGGTGCGTATCAATTCTTAGGTAGATATTATAAAAATGCGGACGGAGTTAAAATAAAAGGCTTGGGAATTTTTGATCTCCATACGGAACATCCGGGAGAAGACAGAGAGAGACTCATCGGAAATATAATCATCGAAACTAACCTCGTAGGTCTTACGCATGCAACCTACGAGGTTGTTGGATTTGAAAATCATGGAGGAAGAACATTTCTGGGAAAAAATCTCAAACCTTTTGCAAAAGTCATAAAAGGTTTTGGAAATAATGGCGAGGACAAAACAGAAGGAGCTATCTATAAAAATTCTATCGGATCATATCTCCATGGCCCGATTCTTCCTAAAAATCCTGAAATTGCAGACTGGCTAATATCAAAAGCTCTTGAACAAAAATATAAGAAAAAAATTAAACTTGAAAAACTCGATGACTCCCTCTCTCAAAAAGCAAAGAGTTTTATTCTTGAAAAAATTAAGTAGAAGACTTACCGCTTGGCTCTTGGCCAGCAATTTCTGCGATTTTAATTGCTACATTAAGATAGAAAGTGGAATTCACTCCTGTTGTGTCTCCAAATTTGGGAAACATAGCATTAGCAATCTCAACTAATATAGCTTCTCCATCTATACCTTTTCTTGCAATTAGAAGAGAGGCAGTACCTTCAAGTATTTTTTCATAAGCTGTGTTTCTTCGATTTCTAAATTCTGCACTTTCTTCCCCTTTTTTCATACTAGAAACTTGCGATAAGATTCTGTGCGACTCAGCTTGCCCTGTCAAACTAGCAATTGAATTTTCTTTTATCATAGTTTAGGATTGTACATGACTATGGGGTAGAAGTCAAGTTTGGTTGTTGATATGAACAGCTTCAGCTGGGATTTAGAGGTTAATTTTTTACTTGAATTGCGGTTTCCAAAACTTCGATTCGTTTGTCATGATCCTTAACATAATCTTCTATTGAATCCATTCTTTTAGTAACAGTTTTTACTTCACTTACGATCTCCGCATGCTCTTTTTCATTTTTATTTACATATGGGGCGAAAATCGATTCATAAAACTCTTGAAAAGCATCTTTTACAATCTTAGGTACTCTGGCATCGATAATCTTTGGTACTCTGGCATCGATAATCTTTGGAACTCTGGCATCAATAATCTTAGGTACTCTGGCATCAATAATCTTTGGAACTCTGGCATCAATATTCTTCCCAATCAGAAAGTCGATCTGTTTTAAATCATTTTTTGTCAGCATAGGTTTAATAATTACACAAACTAGTTCTGCTGTCAATTAAGATTTAAAGTATCAAAATATATTCACATGTTATTGCTTACTTCAGCCTAAAGACATATAATATCTTCATGAAAATTAATGTAAGACATGTGGCCCCACTTCGCTAAAGCTTCGAGGGGTAAACAAAACTTGAAACATGAAGATAAATATTAAACACATAGCCAAACTGGCAAACCTTAGCATCTCAGAAGATGAAGAAAAAAAGTTCGACAGTCAGCTTGCAGAAACCTTAAAATATATTGAAGGATTAAATGAAATAAATACTGACGACGTAAAACCTACGGATCATGTTACGGGCCAAGAAAATGTACTTCGAGAAGATACAACTGCCCCATCTCTATCTCAAGAAGAAGCTTTATCAAATACAAAAACCAAACACAAGGGCATGTTTAGGGTAAAAGGAGTTTTAACAAGTGAACAATAATTCTCCGACTACTTTTTATCTAGTTCGTCATGGAGAAACTAAATGGAATGTAGAGAAAATAATACAGGGACACATCGACTCACCTCTTACTAAAAAAGGGGTTGAAGGCGCTAGAACTTTAGCAAAAGAGTTGAAAAAGATAAAATTCGATATGTTTTTCTCATCTGATTTATTAAGAGCCAAAAAAACCGCTGAAATTATTGCACTAGAACATAAACTTGTTGTAGAAACCACCAAGGCTTTGAGAGAGAGAAATTTCGGACATCTTGAAGGTAAGCCACGCAAGAAACTTGAAGAATGGAATCATTTAACAGAAAAATTAACTCATGAGGAAAGAATTTCTTATAAATACTCTAAAGACATAGAAAGTGATGGGGAGATAACAAGCAGACTTCTTACTTTTATCCGAGAAACAGCAATAGCAAACCCGGGTAAAAAAATACTTGTAGTCACTCATGGCGGAATAATGAGAGCAACTTTAATTAAACTTGGATTTGGAGACTATCATAGTCTTACTCCCGGTACGGTTAATAATAGCGGATATATTGTTATTGAGACAGATGGCACGGAAATAAATATAAGAGAAACCAAAGGGATTTCACTGATTAATAAAAATTAATTAAATGGCAAATTTAAATTCCCTCACCATAGCTCAGGCAAAAGAAAAACTAAAAAAGAAAGAGATTTCCTCAACTGAGCTTACTAAGGCATGTCTCGATAGGATTAAGAAACTTCAGGAAAAACTAAATGTCTTCGTGACAATTACTGAAAAAGAAGCTTTGGATAGAGCAAGAAAAGCAGATGAAGAATTAAAAAATGGATCAGATCTCCCACTTCTAGGAATTCCTATCGCTGTTAAAGATAATTTTTGCACTATGGGAGTAAGAACCACTGCATCTAGCAAAGTCCTTGATGATTTTATTCCCCCCTATGAATCAACAGTAACACAAAAATTAAAAAATGCCGGAATGGTAATGCTTGGAAAAACCAACATGGATGCTTGGGCTCACGGCTCCTCAACTGAAACTTCTGATTATGGACCAACCCTTAACCCGTGGAATACTAAACATCTACCCGGTGGCTCTTCGGGTGGATCGGCAGCTGCGACCGCAGCGGATATGTCGATTGGCTCAATTGGATCTGAAACAGCCGGGTCTATTAGGCAACCTGCTAGCTGGTGTGGGGTCATTGGGCTTAAACCAACATACGGAAGGGTTTCGAGATATGGAGTTGTTGCAATGGGATCTTCCCTTGATTCTCCCGGACCAATCACTAAATCCGTAGAAGATGCAGCCTTAATATTGGAAATAATTGCAGGACACGATCCTATGGATGCTACAACATCAAGCCTACCTGTTCCAAAATACACGACGAGCATTGGTAAATCAGATAAGAAACTTAGAATAGGAATCTCCAAAAACTATCTCGAGGGTGTTGATAATAAGGTTATTAAAGTTTTTGAAGATACTAAGAAGTTATTCGAGAAATTAGGACACACCTTTGTAGAACTTGAATTGTTTAATCCAAAATACGCAATAGATGTTTACACAATACTTCAGAGATCTGAAGTTTCTTCAAATCTTGCAAGATATGATGGTATAAGATACGGCAATGACAGGAGTTTCTTCGGAGAGGAAGCAAAAAGAAGAATAATGCTTGGAACTTTTACTTTGTCTTCGGGATATTACGACGCATATTATAAAAAAGCACAGAAAGTAAGAACAATAATCATAAAAGATTTCGATGAAGCGTTTAAGAAAGTTGATTTCATACTTGCGCCTACTGGCCCCACGCCTGCTCTTGTATTAGGTGCTTCAGAAGGCCAATCAATGTTTGGAGAACTTGCTGATGTATTGGTTGAACCATCTTCTATAGCCGGACTTACTGGAATTAATCTTCCCGCAGGATTTTCCAATGATGGACTTCCTATCGGAATGCAATTAATCGGTCCACAATTCTCTGAACCAGGAATAATTAGCATTGGATATGAATTTGAAAAAGAAACAGAATTTTTAAGAGAGCGAAAACCAAATTTATGAAACCGGTAATTGGACTTGAAGTTCACGTAGAGCTTAAAACTAAATCAAAAATGTTTTGTGGCTGCTCCGCTGATTATTTTGGACAAAAACCAAATACTCACACTTGTCCAGTCTGTCTTGGACTTCCCGGCGCACTTCCCGTACCAAATAAAACCGCAATTGAGTGGTGTGTAATGCTTGGAATGGCTCTTAACTGCAACATTCCCCTATTTTCAAAGTTTGACAGAAAAAATTATTTTTATCCTGACCTTGCCAAAGGTTATCAGATAAGTCAGTACGATGAACCTTTTTGTCTTGCAGGAAATATAAAGCTTGATAGCGGAAAAATAATAGGAATAACACGGGTTCATATGGAGGAAGATACGGGGAAATTGATTCATGAAACAGTAGATGAGCAAGAGGTAACATTGATAGATTTCAATAGATCGGGCGTTCCTCTTGTAGAAATAGTTACAGAGCCTGATTTTGACAATGCAAAAGACGTGAGAGATTATCTTCAAAAGCTTCAGCAAATTGTACGCTACTTAGGAATTTCAAATGCCGATATGGAAAAGGGAGATATGAGACTTGAGCCTAATATCTCACTCTCCTCTGATGGCAAACTTCCCAACTATAAAGTAGAGGTTAAAAATATAAACTCATTCAGATTTGTAGAAAAAGCAATTGACTATGAAATAAAAAGGCAGACTGAAATTCTTGAAAGGAAAGAAGCGCCTGTTCAGGAAACCAGAGGCTGGAATGATGTAAAACAAAAAACAGTCAGTCAAAGAACCAAAGAAGAGGCAAGCGATTACAGATATTTTCCGGAACCAGATATTCCACCTCTAAGGTGGACAAATGAAATTCTTGAGAATTTTAGAAAACAAATTCCGGAACTGCCAAATGCAATAAAAGATAGATTTATAAAGGATTACGGAATTTCAGAATATGATGCGGAAATTATTACGCGCGAAAAAGAAAGTGCAGATTTTTTTGAAGAAACTGTAAGAATTGGAGAGAAAGAAAATATCAAACCAAAAACAATCGCAAATTATATAATCAACAAAAAAATAAACGCAAAAGAAGCCTTACCCGCAGATCTTATAAAAACCATAATTTCTTCCTCAACTTATGCTAGTATGGATAGTAGCAAGATAAAAAAAGTGGTAGCGCAAGTTTTGAAAGAAAACCCCCAGGCAACAGAAGATTTCAAAACGGGAAAAACCCAGGCATTACAGTTCTTGATAGGAAAAACCATGGCAAAATTAAAAGAAAAAATAGAAGCAAAAGTAATAATCGAAGAAATAAATAAAATAATTAAATGACAGTTTACCTGTCGAAAATAAATGGCTGATTTCGTACACCTTCACAACCACAGTGATTTTTCGCTTCTGGACGGTCTTTCCAAAGTAAAAGACATGGTTTCGCGTGCAAAAGAACTAAACATGAAAGCCTTGGCGATAACAGACCACGGAAGCATGTATGGAGTTATTAAATTCTATAAAGAGTGCCTTGAGCAGGGAATAAAACCGATAATAGGAAGTGAAATTTATATTAGTAAGCGTTCGAGACATGATAAAGAAGCAGGGCTTGACGGCGACTCGAATCATCTGATACTTCTGGCAAAAAACGATAAAGGATATAAAAATCTTATGAAAATAATTTCAATTGCAAATCTGGAAGGATATTATTACAGACCCAGAACCGATACTGAACTTCTTAAGGAACATAGCGAAGGTCTGATATGTCTTAGCGCCTGCGTTAGCGGGTATGTATCAGAACCTTTAATACTTGGGCAGGAAGAAACAGCAGTTGAGAGAGCAAAAATGCTAAATGAAATATTTGGGGAAGGAAACTTTTATTTGGAACTGCAAAAACACATAGACGTAAAAGACCAAGATGCATTAAATGAACGGCTGATTGACTTATCTAAGAAACTTAGCATCCCGCTTGTAGCAACAAATGACAACCATTATATAAACCCTCAAGATGCTGAAGCACAGGAAGCACTGCTGTGCATTCAAACTCAAACTACCTTAAACGATAAAGACAGAAGGCTTTCTATGATTTCTTCTCCTGATTTTTATATGAAAAGCAAAGAGGAAATGACAGGACTTTTTCTTCAAAACCCCGAAGCTGTAGAGAATACGGGTAAAATTGCAGATATGTGCAATCTTGAAATAAAGCTTGGACAATGGATAATGCCTGTATTTGATGTTCCAAGTGATAAAACTGCAGCGGATTATCTTTCAGAAAAAACAAACGAGGGGCTATTAAGAAGGTATAAGAAATTAACAGATGAAATAAAAGAAAGATCGGAATATGAACTCTCAATTATTACAAAAAAGGGTTATGAGAAATACATCTTAATCGTTGCGGATTTCGTAAATTGGGCAAAAAGTAAAAAAATTACCGTAGGCCCTGGAAGAGGTTCAAATGCCGGTTCTATTGTATCCTACGCATTGGAAATCTCAGACGTTGATCCTCTATTCTTCAAGCTTCCCTTTGAGAGGTTTTTAAACCCAGAAAGACCGTCTCCTCCTGATATTGATTTGGATTTTGCGGACAACAGAAGGGATGAAGTAATAGAATATGTCACCAAAAAATACGGGAGAGACAAGGTTGCGCAAATTATAACTTTCGGAACTATTGAAGCAAGAGGCTCCATAAGAGACACTGGAAGAGTTATGGGAATGCCTTATGCTGGTCCTGACAGAATCTCGAAAATGATACCTCCCGGATGGCAGGGCCATGCCATGACTCTGGATAAGGCACTTGAACAAAGTCCAGAGCTGAGAATTGCCTACCAAACCGAAAATGAAACAAGAAAATTATTGGACTTGGCGAGAAAAATAGAAGGGGTTGCGCGTCATGCGTCTGTACATGCTGCAGGAGTCGTAATTGCTGATAAACCTCTTACAGACTACACACCTCTGCAAAGAGAGCCTAATGGAGAAAAAATTATTACACAATATGATATGTATACAGTGGGTGAAGACGGAGTTGGGCTTCTAAAGATTGACTTCCTAGGATTGCGAAATCTTACTATTATTCAGGAGACTCTTCGGTTTATTAAAGTTAACCGCGGGCTCGATATAGATTTTTCAAACATTTCTTTTGAAGACAAAAGAACATATGAACTTTTAGCATCGGGGGAAACAACTGGAATCTTTCAGCTTGAGTCTGCCGGAATGAGAAGGTATATAAAAGAACTAAGACCCACGACTATCTTTGACGTTCAAGCTATGGTTGCTCTCTATCGTCCAGGGCCTATGGCAAATATTCCTGAGTTTATCAGAAGAAAACACAATCCAAGACTCATTTCGTATCCAGATAAAAGACTTAAGGATATTTTAAAAGAATCATACGGAATAATAACTTTTCAGGACGATCTTCTTCTTACTGCTATAAAAGTTGCGGGATATTCCTGGATAGAAGCTGACAAATTAAGAAAAGCAGTTGGAAAGAAAATTCCTGCTGAAATGAAAAAACAACATGATAATTTCATAGCCGGTTGTATTTCAAATGGAATGGATAAGAAAAATGCGGAAAACCTTTGGATTCTTTTTGAGCCTTTTGCTGGATACGGATTTGGTAAAGCACACGCGGCATGCTATGCCACTATTGCGTTCAGGACCGCTTATCTTAAAGCCCACTATCCTGTAGAATTTATGACGGCATTTCTTACTGCAGAATCCAGAGGTACTACTGGTCCTACTAAGAATGAGAAGATTGCAGAAGGAGTAGCGGAATGTAAAAGACTAAGCATAACGATACTGCCTCCGGATATCAACAAGTCAGACAGTGAGTTTTCTATTGAAGAGAATGAAAAGATAAGATTTGGTCTTTCTGCAATAAAAAATATAGGAGGAGCAGCAATAAAAAGTATTATTACGAGTAGAAGTGATGGAGATTTTAAGAGTTTTGAAGATTTTCTAAAAAGGGTCGATCTTGGCGCGGTGAACAAAAAAACCATTGAGAGTCTTATAAAAGCAGGTGCTATGGACAAATTTGGAAACAGAGCTGCGCTTCTTATTGAATACCCTACACTTATTGAAAAAACAGGGAGAAAAAAGAAACAAGAAGATGAAGGACAAGGAACGCTTTTTGACACTGATGCTCCAGCATCTAGTGAACAAATAAAAACTTTAGAGGTCGAAGATTTTACTTTAAAAGAAAAACTGGGATTTGAAAAAGAATTTTTAGGTATTTACCTTACGGCTCATCCCATGATGGACGAGCTGATGTCTATAAAAAAAATTGCAACGCACGAAATGGCACAAGTCCTTGAGGAAATTGAAGGCTCAAGAGTCATGATAGGCGGAATTGTTGAGACTATGAGAAGAATTTTTACCAAAAAGACCGGGAGTGAGATGGCATTTATGACTATTGGAGACGAAAAAGGAATAATGGTTGAGTGTATTGTCTTTCCGAAAATATTTGAACAATACAAAAGTTATTTGCAAAAAGACACTGTTGTTATAGTAGAAGGAAAAGTCGATACCAAAAATGACAGGCCTATCATAATAGTTGATAAAATCAGGTTAAATAACAATTCTTCTTCTTGACTTAAGGCTAATTTACCCATAAAATATAAGTTACGATGCACTTTGCGCCCGAGTCAATTTTTCATTTGGGATTTATAAACTTCACCAATTCCCTTCTCCACACTCTTTTTGTCGATGTTCTTATAATTGCTCTCTCTTATTTCATCGTAAAAAATATAAAACTTGTTCCTAATCTTTTCCAAAATGGAGTGGAAATGGTAGTCCAATCTTTTTATGAAATGACAGAATCAGTAACGAGTGACAAAGTGAAAATGATTTTTCCGTGGTGCATGGCTTTTTTTATTTTTATTCTTATCGCCAACTGGAGCAGTCTTATACCCGGTGTATCAAGTATCGGTTTTTTTGAAACTAGAGAAGGACACAGGGAATTGATTCCTATTCTGCGGGGAGCTACCAGTGATATCAATACAACTCTGGGCCTTGCTCTTGTATCCGTAGCAGCAACTCATGTCCTAAGCATTAAGACACTTGGAATTGCTGAATATCTTACAAGATACTTTTCTCTGAATCCCATTAATCTTTTCATCGGACTCCTTGAGATAATTTCTGAGATTACAAAAGTTATTTCTTTATCTTTCAGGCTATTCGGGAATATTTTTGCGGGTGAGGTTGTGCTTTCTACAGTATCCTCTATTTTTGCCTTTGTATTCCCTCTCCCCTTTATGTTTCTTGAAATAATAGTCGGGCTTGTTCAGGCTCTTGTTTTTGCAATGCTTACGATGGCTTTTATGGCAATACTCACAACTGCGCACAGTGATGCCCACTAGAAGCGTGGCTTTAAGGAGGTGATTTTATGAGTTTTACAATAACAGGAGGTTTAGTTATAGCATTAGGCGGAATGCTTCCGGCGCTTGCTGTTGGAATGATAGGATCAAAAGCAATGGAAGCAATAGGACGAAATCCTGAAGCGGCTGGAAGAATACTTCCGGCGATGCTTTTGGGAATGGCATTTGCTGAAGCAATTGCTATTTACGCTCTTATTTTAGCTTTTATAGGTTAGTAATATATTATGGAAATTATTAAAGATTTTGGAGTTGATCCTCTTCTTTTATCTGCCCAGATAGTAAATTTTCTTATTATATTTTTTATTTTAAGAAAATTTGCCTTAAAGCCAATCTTGGATATTCTTAAAAAACGTGAGGACACGATTAAGGACGGCTTAAGGGACGCGGAAGCGGGAAGAAAGATACTTGAAGAAGCAAAGGAAAATGAAAAAAGCATTCTGAAAAGTGCTAATACTAATGCAGAGAAAATAATAAACGTTTCAAAGCTTGAGGCAATTGAGGCTTCAAAAGAAATTGAAGAAAAAACAAGAAAAGAAGTCGGAGATATGATTAAAAATGCAAAAGAGCAAATAGGAAAAGAGTATCAGGATGCCGAGAAGCGAATTTCTCTTAAGACTAGCGAAACTGCTGTAGAATTTCTTGAGAACTCTCTTAAAAATTTGTTTGGAGCAGATAAGCAGAAAGAACTCATGGAAATTGCAATTAAAAAAATTAGAAGGCCAAATTAATGTCTTTAAGAAAAATAAAAAAACTTGCACTTAAAACATACAGCGATAACACTTTGAACAAAAAAGTGCTCGACTTAGTCTCAAAAAAACTTAGCAGGAAAGATTTAAAAGTTTATATTAATGAACTTAAGCGAATTAATGGACACAGAATTGTAAAAGTTTATGTACCTGACAGAAGAATCTTAACAGACAAAATAGAACGAAGCCTTTCGAAATTTTTCGAAAATAAAGAGCTTCAAATTATTGAAGAACCGGAACTTATAGCCGGGCTTAGAATTATTGATAATGACCTTATTTATGAGCTTAACCTTAGGGACTCATTTGATAACATGATTGAATATCTTAAAGAAACATATGATTAGTAACGAAGACATTATTAAGGATCTTGAAAAAAGTCTTACAGATTTTTCTTATGATTCAAAAGCAAAAAATGTAGGATATGTTGAGAAAAACGGCGATGGAGTTGTTTTGTCCTCTGGGCTTTCTCAAGCTCTTGTTGGTGAACAGGTTGTCTTTGCTGACGGCACGCACGGAATGGTGCTCGGACTTGATGAAGATAATGTGAGTATAGTTTTGTTCGGATCAGGCGAAAACATCAGGGAGGGTGATAAAGTACAGACAACCGGCAAGATATTATCTATTACAGCATCGGAGAAATTAATTGGAAGAGTCATCTCGCCTCTTGGGAACCCCTTGGATGGAAAAACGCAAGTTAAAACGGGCAGGAACATGCCTCTTGAAAAGATCGCACCGGGTGTAATCGACAGAGAACCAGTCAGCACTCCTCTTAAGACAGGAATTAAAATAATTGACGCAATAGTCCCAATTGGAAGAGGACAAAGAGAGCTCATTATAGGAGACAGAGGTCTTGGTAAGACTGCCATAGTAATTGATACTATTATTAATCAAAAACCAAGGAAAAACTCAAAAAGTAAGCCGGTCATATGCATATATGTTGCCATCGGACAAAAACAGAGTACGGTTGCCCAAGTTATTGCAAAACTTAAAGATACGGAAGCTATGGATTATACGATTGTAGTTTGTGCTGGAGCATCAGACCCGGTTGCCCTACAGTATCTCGCCCCATATGCGGGAGTTGCTATAGCCGAGTATTTTCTTGAAAAAGGAGAGGATGTGCTTATTGTGTATGACGACCTTTCTAAGCATGCATGGGCATATAGACAAATCTCGCTTGTTCTAAGACGTCCTGCAGGACGAGAAGCATACCCCGGCGACATCTTCTATCTCCATTCAAGACTTCTTGAAAGAGCAGTAAAATTAAATAAGAAAAATGGTGGAGGGTCTATAACAGCACTTCCTATTGTCGAAACTCAAGCAAGCGATATCTCAGCATATATCCCAACAAATATCATTTCTATTACGGACGGACAAATTTATCTCCAATCTGACTTGTTTAATACCGGAATTAGACCTGCTATTAATGCCGGAAGTTCTGTTTCTCGAGTCGGTGGAGCAGCGCAAACCTCTGCGATAAAATCCGTTTCGGGAAAAATGAGACTTGACCTGGCACAATATAGAGAGCTTGCTGTTTTTGCGCAATTCGGGTCAGAACTTGATCAAGCAACTCTGGCGCAGCTTGAAAGAGGACAAAGGATAACCGAAATACTTAAACAACCTCAGTATGATCCCTTGCCGGAATCCTTGCAAATACTAAGCATTTGGACAGTTACTACAGGGCAGCTTAATGACATTCCTATCGAAAAACTTGGAAAGTTTGAACACGAATTTCATAAGTTTATACAAAGGCAGTATCCAGAAATAATTAAACTTCTGGAAACAGGTGAAAAGATTAAAGAAGACACCATTAAAATATTAGAAAAAGTTGTTACAGAATTTAAAAAAATGTTTAGTTAATATGGCAAATATTCTATCTATAAAAAGACGCATGCAAACAGCCCAAAATGTCTCAAAGACAACAAGAGCCATGCAGATGATTGCAGCATCCAAGCTTAAAAGAGCACAGGAAAGGGCTCTCTCATCAAGGTATTACGTTGAGAAACTTACTTCCGTAACCAAAAATTTGTCAGAAAGGGTAAGTGAGGAGGAGAAAACCGAATACATGAAAGCTAAATCTGAAACAAACGACAAGCTATTTATAATCATATCTCCCGATAAGGGTCTTTGCGGCGGCCTAATAACCAACATCACAAAGGAGCTCCTTGCTCAGGGTGACCCAGGAAGTACAAGATATGTAGTAATCGGCAAGAAACTTGAAAAGCCTGTGGTGAGACTGGGTAAAGACCTTATCGCATTCTTTGAGTTTGGTACCACACTTCCCTCTTTTGATGTGATTTATCCTATCGCAAAAATTATTGACGAGGAATTCTTGAGCGGAAAAGTATCGGAAGTTAAAATATTATATAGCCATTTTATGACTGTTTTTACTCAAGTACCTAAGGTTTCCACTCTTCTTCCTATCAAAATTGAAGAAAATCCAACTGAAGAAAAATCTGAAAACTTTATGCTATTTGAACCCGAGCCAAAAAAAATTCTCCCAACCATTCTTAGACACTATTTAGAGATGAGCCTCTACCAATTTATTCTTGAAAGCTATGCGTCAGAACAAGCTTCAAGAATGGTTGCTATGAAAAACGCTACGGAAAACGCGCAGGAAATCATAGACTACCTAAGACTTGAGTATAATAAGCAAAGACAAGAAAAGATTACAAACGAGATTCTTGACATCGGGAGTGCGGCAACTGCCATGACATATGAGTAAAAATACGCAAGGTTTCATAATAAGAATTCAGGGACCGGTTGTGGATGTTAGATTTCCAAATAACCCACCTGCTATTAATGACGCTCTGGTTTTGGAGACAAAAGATAAAAAGAAGTTAATACTTGAGGTTGCTCTTATTACAGGCGATAACGAAGTAAGAGCTCTTGCGCTAGGCCCAACCGAAGGACTTTCGCGTGGCATGAAGGTCGAAAGCACCGGCTCTCCCATCAAGGTCCCTGTAGGACTAAAGACCTTAGGAAGAGTCTTCAATGTGCTGGGGGAACCGATTGACGGAAAAAAATTTGAAGACAAGTCTGGGCCACGCGATCCTATTCACAAGTCCCCACCTGCCTTGATTGATCAGGAGACAAAGCCTCAAATTCTTGAAACAGGAATAAAAGTTATCGACCTTATTGCTCCATTTGCAAAAGGCGGAAAAACCGCGGTTTTTGGAGGTGCGGGAGTCGGAAAAACGGTAATAATTCAAGAGCTTATAAGAAATATAGCGATAGAACACAAGGGTCATTCCGTATTTGCCGGAGTTGGGGAAAGAAGTAGAGAGGGAAACGATCTTATTTTGGAAATGAAAGAATCTGGAGTTCTGGATAAAACAATAATGGTCTTTGGACAAATGAATGAACCTCCTGCTAATAGACTGAGAGTGGCTCTAACAGCACTTACGATGGCTGAATACTTCCGTGATCAAAAACACGAAGACGTACTTCTCTTTATAGACAACATATTCCGTTTTGCACAAGCTGGCTCAGAAGTATCAGCACTTCTGGGAAGAATGCCTTCCGCAGTAGGTTATCAGCCCACTCTTGCGGCGGAAATGGGAAATCTTCAGGAAAGGATTACATCTACCAAGCAAGGTTCAATAACCTCTGTACAAGCCGTATACGTCCCCGCAGATGACTATACAGATCCCGCTCCCGTAACTATATTTTCGCATCTTGACTCAATACTAACATTAGACAGAAGTATTTCAGACCAGGGATTATACCCCGCCGTAGATCCCCTTACATCCTCGTCAAGAATCCTAGATCCCAACGTAGTAAGTAAAGAGCATTATGAAGTGACACAGGAAGTAAAAAGAGTTCTTCAAAGATACAAAGATCTTCAAGATATAATTGCAATTCTGGGAATGGATGAGCTATCTGATGAGGACAAGCTTGTCGTAACGCGTGCAAGAAAAATACAAAGGTTTTTGAGTCAGCCGATGTTCGTTGCGGAAATATTTACAGGAGAACCAGGTAAATATGTAAAAGTAGAGGATACTGTAAAAGGGTTTAAGGAAATTCTTGAAGGAAAACACGACAAAATACCCGAATCAGCTTTTTTCATGACTGGATCAATTGATGAAGTTGTAAAAAGAGCAAAATGACAATTAAACTTCAGATAATAACTCCCGAGAAAATTGTTTACCAAAATGACGTTGATCAGATAACAGCACCAACTAAAGACGGTGAGATTACGATTATGCCTGAACACGTGGGACTTCTTACCCAAGTAGTTCCAGGCGAGATTACTGTAAAAAAAGGAGAAAATACTCAAGCTCTGGCTGTAACAGGGGGCTTTATGGAGGTTGCTAAAAATTCGGTAAGTATTCTGGCGGATTATGCCATACGCGCGGAGGATATTGAAGTTCTTAAGGCTCAGGAAGCTCAAAAAAAAGCCCAGAAGCTTATGGAAGAGAAAGTAAGCGAGAAAGATTTTGCAATGGGTCAGTCTGAAATGATAAGAGCAATCACCCAGCTTAGAGTAGCGACCAAATATAAAAGGCACGCAAGAAAGCCATCGGAAATTTAATATAGATGACGTTTTGGGAAAAACTGGAAAAAACTTCTCGGAAAAACTCTTCCCTTCTTTGCGTAGGACTTGATCCTGATCTTGATAAAATTCCCGAAAGATTTAAAAAACAACAAGACCCCATATTTGAATTTAATAAATATATCATTAATCAGACACAGGATTTCGTATGTGCTTATAAGCCGAATATTGCGTTCTACGAGGCATATGGAATAGACGGACTCAAATCCCTTAAAAAAACAATCGAGTACCTTAGGAAGAATTATTCCGAGGTCCCTATTATTCTTGATGCAAAACGGGGAGACATAGGAAATACTGCAGGAAGATATGCAAAAGCTCTTTATGGATACTGGCAGGCTGATGCAGCAACTATTTATCCGCATCTGGGAAAAGACTCAATACTTCCTTATCTAAAATATAAAAATAAATGTACGATACTCTTAATCAAAACTTCAAACCCCGATTCGAAAGTATTTCAAAATTTACCTATTAATCCAAGCATGAAGCCTCATTATCTCGTAATGGCTGAGGAGATTGTAAAATGGAACTATCCCAATTTGGGCTTTATGGTTGGCGCGACCTATCCGGAAGAATTAAAAGAGGTAAGGAAGTTATTCCCCAACTCACCCATCTTAATGCCGGGACTAGGCGCACAAAGCGGACAAGCGGAGAAAGCGATAAAAGCGGGTGTAGATGCAAAAGGCATGAATCTTATCTGCAATAGCTCAAGAGATATAATATATTCGGATAATCCAAGACAAAAAGTAATTAGCACAAGAGATTTAATAAATAGGTATAGAAGAAATGAATAAAACATCTGAAGAAATTGCTGAAATATTACTTTCTATTGGAGCCGTAAGTCTTAATGTAAAAAAGCCGTTCCGATATTCTTCAGGTATTTTAAGCCCGGTCTACACAGACTGCAGGCTTATAATGAGTTATCCCAAAGAAAGAAAAATTGTAATAAATTTACTTGCAAAAGCAATTTCTTCCTATGGCTCGTTTGATGTTATTGCAGGAACAGCAACTGCCGGAATTCCGCACGCGGCATGGATCGCAGGGAAATTAAACTTACCGATGATATACGTAAGGAATAAATCCAAAGATCATGGAAAAGAGAATCTGATTGAAGGGGTTTTGAAAAAAAGACAAAAAGTTGTAGTCGTTGAGGACTTGATATCAACTGCTCAAAGCTCCGTATTCACCATAAACGCAGCGCGAAGTGTTGGGGCAATTGCAAATGTTATTTTTGCGATAACTACCTACAACTTGCTCAAATCAAAGGAAGTCTTAAAAGAAAATAAAGTTAAACTGATTTCTCTTACAAATCTCTCCGACTTGTCTTCTATAGCACTAAAAAATAAACATATTACTGTAAGGGAGCATGGTATGATTCTTCAGTGGGCAAAAGATCCTTCTTCGTGGGGCAAGCGAATGGGGTTTGAATAATTAGAGCAAATCTCCTACAATATTGACGTTGCCGGAGTAACTCAGCGGTAGAGTAGCTCTTTCGTAAAGAGCAAGTCGTGAGTTCAAATCTCACCTCCGGCTCAGTAATGTAATGAGCCAAACCGAAGTACTCGTAGTGAGCGAAGTCGAACTATGAAAAGAAAAGGATATTCACGTCTTTCACGGAGACTTGAGAGTCAATCGAAAAACAATCTTATCTTAAGTATCTTAGGAATAGTCGTAGTGCTATTTTTGTTGATAAAATTCGGTATTCCCCTTCTGGCTAATATAACGGGATTTCTTTCAGGCTTTCAAAAAGGAGATTCAATCTCCAACGAGCAAAATGATGAATTCGTTTCCGTACCAGTGCTTGACCCATTACCCCAAGCAACAAATAGTTCTGAATTTATAGTATCAGGCCAGGGAATTTCCGAGCAGGATATTTCAATTTTCGTAAACAATACTTTATCTAACAGCAAAGAGACTGATAAAGATGGGGTATTTTCTTTCAAAGTTTTCCTTAACCCGGGCGAAAATAAAATTAAAGTGCAGGCAACACAAAATACTAACAAAAGTGACTTTTCCGATGAGGAAATTGTCCTTTACATAAATAAACCTCCTACTCTTGATATTTCCTCGCCAACCGACGGTCAGCGTTTTGAAAAAGACCAAAATACTGCAGATATAAAAGGCACTACGGATTCGGGAGTAAGAGTCACAGTCAATGATTTTCAAACAGTTGTTGATGAAAATAATAATTTTTCATATACACTAAACCTTCAGAATGGTGACAACAATCTAGTAATTGTGGCTACCAATCAGGCTGGTGATAAAACAGAAAAAAGCTTGAAAGTTACTTACTCTCCGTAGTCCCAATAAGTGTCCAGAGCCAAAACATTATTGGAACATAAAATAAGCTATTCATAAAAAAACTATCTATAAATAAAGCACATATTGATGCAATAACTAATGAAGACTTTTTATATTTTTGCAATATTTTATACCACATAAAGACAAAAATCGAAAATCCAATCAGACCTGTTGTAGCCAAAACAAAAAGAAAGCTATTGTCATTACTGGAATCGGCATGACTGTTTAGGTTTGGCTTAGCAGCTATATCAGCATTTCTGCTTTTTGCAAATCTATACGCGTTAAATCCGACTCCATAAATAGGACTTTCCTTAAATATAGAAAATCCCTGCGAGTATGACCCAAGCCTTGCCTCGGATGATGCTGTTCTAAAAAAATTTGTACCTTCAGTTTTGTATGCTTTTGGCAAAACAAGTGTCAATGCCGCAAGTGCAAGAATTATAACAACAATATATTTTACCCTTTTCTTGATGACTAAGAACAAAAATACCCCAAAAACAAGCATTACAAATGAGCTCCTTGAGTAAGTAAGTAATATTGCAATTAGCGTTAGAGCTGAAAGTAAACTATAAATGATTAATTTGTCCTTGCTTTTCAAATTTTCAAAAATTAAATTAAGTAAGAAAAGAAAGAATAAAACAAAAAATGCACCGGCAAAATTCGGATCCAAAAATACGGAGAACATTCTGTATAAATGCTCATCCCAACCTAGATAGTAAAGATTGCTTAAATCGTAGTAAAAAAAATACTGTAAATAGCCAAGTAAAACAACCATTATTCCCGTAAATAAAAGCATTCTTTTTATTAAATACTTAAAGTTTTTATCAAAACCCAGAACTACAGGAAGAATTCCTACGTATGCTGTCCATCGCAGAAGATATAATAGTGATGTTGCAAATTGATCTAAGTTTAGCTTTGTCAAATTTAATACTAGAGAAGCAAACGCAAAAATAATAAATAACAAAAAGGGTAATAAAATAATCTTTGATATTTTATTATTCTTAATGCAATACGCTCCCCAAAAAATAAATAATATTGCCGAAGTAATATCAAGAAGCCTAACTTCTATATTAAATAAGCTAATCCTAACCACTTCCCCAAAAACAAAAGCGGGAAAATTAAACAAAAATAATACTTTTAATAAGCCCATCTAATTTCTCCTTTTGTATATAGCTTAACTCTTGTTATTGAATTGGAATACACAAGACTCCAGTCGGAAAATCTTTCTGGTATTTTTGAATTCTGAACAGCTACATAGTTAAAATCGTCGCCTTTTTTTACCCATGATGAATCCACAAAAGGAAAATTTACATAATAAAGATTATGGAATCCGTATAGAAGCACTCTATCAGTTTCTTTTATATTATTCTTAAAATATCCATCTGTATCATAAAAATCACCAAAAGAAAAATTTAAATTGCTTGAAAGGAAACTTTCCTTTGACTCTTTACCAAAAACAACAGGTAGATATTTTGAATTTGCAATCCCCCTGTATGAAATCGATGAAACCGCAATTACAAATATTAATAATATTGAATATTTTTGAATAGTTTTATTTTTAATCTTAGCAATAATAAATGAAATCAGTATCGAATACGCAGGGAGATATGGAAGTATGAATCTCCCCCCGCCAGTTCTGGGAGTAATATACCAAACAAAAAAAGAAATAACTGAATAAAACAGAATTATCTTGATATTTTTGGGAATTTTTTTGTAGTAAACACCAATCAGTGGAATAAAAATCAAATAGACCGGAGATAACGGGTCTTCTGACTTGATTAAAATAGTCAAAACGTCCTTTACGAAACTTATCGGGTTTAATAAATTAAGACTTAAACTTACAGGATAAATATCCGTAAGAATTGGATAAATGGGATTACCTGTATGAATAATAGAAAAAATAAACCAAGGCAATGGGATCAAGAGAGATATTAAAACAAACAATATAATACTCATAGTTATTTTACTAATCTCCTCCTTTGATTTATACAAAAAGTAAGCAATCACGAATACGAATATGACAATGCTTCCTAAGGAAAGAAGCTTGGTTGAAATTGCAAGTCCAAGCATTACCGCTGATTCTACCAGCCATTTCTTTTCTTTTTTTTCAGTAAAATTTAAGAATCCCCAAAGAGCCATAATTTCAAAAAAAGTTCTTGAAAGATCAACATATGCAGTAACTGATTGCCACCCCACTACTAAATTTGAATAGAAAATAATGACCGAAAGGAGAGAGAAAAAAGAATTTAAGTATTTTCTTGAAATTTTATAAATTGCCAAACAAGTTAAAATTCCAAAATAAAAACTTATTAGCTTGGGTATTGTTTCATTTCCGAAAATAAGACCAACTGTATATAGCATTTCGGTTAGCTTTGGCATGTCGGAATAATACAAAAGACTTCCGGGAATGTGAATAATTGCTGTATTCAACAAATATAGCTTGGGAAGGGTAAGATGATACCAAAGCGCATCAAATCCCAATTCCGGTCCAAACGTTCCTATTAAATTAACAAGAGCCTGAATACAAATCAGAGATAATAATAAAAATGACAGGTTGTTCAAGGAGTATCCTTGCATAGCTTTGGCAAGAATACTCCTTGTAAAGAATTTTGTGGAGTATTTAATTCGCTTTTTAAACAGGGCTATACATAAAATAAAGAAAACAAAAGTTGATAATAATATTACTTGTTTATGTAATATTCCTAATAACCCAATTACAAATATTAAATATGAGTAAATTCCTATTAGAATGGCAAACGAAAACATATATATATCCTACATCAATCTATTTGCGGAAGCTATTTTGAGGTAGGAATTTCAAATACCTTAAATGATTCGTTTTTAAAAATTTCTTTTTGTTTAAGTATAAAACGGGAAATATCTGAATCAAAAATGTATCCGTAGGATGTAACTATATATCTAACTTTTTTTTGTTTTATTTCGTTTAATATTATTATATGATCATATTGATGCCATAATTTTATTTCATAAATCAAATCTTTGGATGGATTACGTCTTTCAAGAATAAAATATATCATGGGGTAATATGGATATGAAAATATATAGTCGTTTTTAGAAGTACGTTCGTTAATAAATTTTGATAGCGAGATAAGGTTTTTAGCTGTTGTTTTTTCAACTAGAATCCCCGAAGCTCTTGGAAGACTCAGAGAAGTATTCTGAAATCTATATGGCGGATTATAGCGGTAATACTCACGAAATAACGTAAGATAAAATCCAATACCTATCATCAGGAATATGACAACTGTAATAATTACTTTCAATTTAACAATTCCTCCTCTTTTTGTTAAGAAAAAGATTATCATGGAAACCAATACAAGTCCCAAAAATGGATACACGTGCAATAATTCGCTATTGGGATATATATACGTCATAAATCCAGTCAAAGCAATTAGACAAAAAGAAATAACCCTCCAGTCTTTATTTTTATCGAACAAATATTTAATTATGAATAATAAGAAAATTAGAGGTAAATAATATGGCAGGAGTTTGAAGATGCCAAACGGTTTTAAAATAAATGAAAGCGACGGATAGCTAAAAGCAAATTGAGTTGAAAATTTTTTGCTAAAGTTAATAAACTCTATTAAGCCAACTATATTATCTCTGATAAAAAGATAATATATCCAAGAAAATGTAAACACAAACCAAGTAATATTTATTACGAGGAGATTTTTTATTCTCTGTGATAGCGGCTTATTTTTCTCAAAGAATATTAAAAAATTCCATAGTAGAATAAAAGCCAGTCCTAAATTTTGTCTTAACGATAAGGAAATTGCTAACAGAGATCCGATTATAAAAAGGCAAATATAATGTTTCCAATTGTCTGCCTCAAGCCAATAAATATTAACTAGAACTAA
>ERZ1292623.112-Hain-H51-01um-R1-112-length-89781-cov-8_pt1 | contig 42216 bp, 40 predicted proteins | sample MGYA00564398_ERZ1292623 | MGnify/ENA primary metagenome ERZ1292623 (study PRJEB36523, sample SAMEA6512633) | groundwater metagenome | collected 2019-01-07 | study: AquaDiva: Metagenomics assemblies of 32 groundwater samples
TGGTGGACCTGAGGGGACTCGGACCCCTTGCCTCAGCAATGCGAATGCTGCGCTCTACCAGATGAGCTACAGGCCCCTAATTTTAATCAAAACATATTTCCCTATCGTTTTGGTCCAAAGGACCATCCGCCTTTGGCGGAAGCTATAAGCCCGTTCTATCTATTTGTCATTTCGACCTGCCCGACCGGCAGGCGGGCCAAAGTGGAGAAATCTTTGAAAAGATCCCTCGACCTGGCCCAAAGGGCCCCATTCGGGGCTCGGGATGACATTGTTTATTGTTCGAGAGTAATCGAGAACTTTAACCAGCTTCTCGACTTCGCTCGAAGAATAATCGTACTTATTGCTTACTCGCTTACTTGCTTACTAGCTTGCCACTTGATCTCTGCATCAATAAAGTTATTCAAATCACCCATAAACACGGCGTCCGGATCTTTTGATTCATAATCAGTCCGGTGATCCTTGACCATCTTATAGGGATGAATAACATATGAGCGGATCTGATTCCCCCACTCCGGCGAGGAGTAATCCCCTCTTATCTCGGCGATCTTATCTTTATGCTGTTCAATCATCAACTTAGCTAATCTGGAACGAAGCACTTTCATGGCCGTATCCTTGTTCTGTAACTGGCTTCTTTCGTTCTGGCAGGTCGCCACGATTCCGGTCGGGATATGGGTTATCCGGACCGCCGAATCGGTCGTGTTGACCGATTGACCGCCGTGACCGCCGGAGCGATAAACATCAATCCGGATATCTTTTTGATCGAAATTTATTTCCGAATCGGTTTCAATCTCCGGCATCACTTCGACCAAGGAAAAAGAGGTCTGGCGAAGGTTCTTGGCGTTAAAGGGTGACTGTCTTACTAAACGGTGCACCCCCGATTCCCCTTTCAACTTTCCGTAAGCGTACTGGCCGGAAATTTCCAAAGTGGCATTTTTAATCCCAGCTTCGTCCCCTCTGGTCTCGGATAAGATATTTATGACATAATTATTTTTTTCCGCCCACCTAAGATACATTTTATAAAGCATCTCTGTCCAATCCTGGGCATCGACACCGCCGGCGCCGGTATAGAAATTGATAATAGCATTATTTCCATCATACTTATTATGAAAGTATGTTCCCGTCTCCAAATCCTTAATTTCCGGCATCAGGGCATCAAGTTCCTCATCGCTGGCAATTTGGGCGATCTCATAGATGTCGTCAAACTTCTTAATTTCGTCCTTCAGATTTTTAAGCTCCCTGGTTTTGGCTTGGACTGCTTGGTCATCCAACCAAAAATCAGGCGAATTCATTTCCGATTCAATCGCGGAAATTCGCTTCTTCTTTTCATCGATTTTGAGATGTTCTCGAAGCTCTTCGAGTTTATGCTTTTGATTCATATTGTGTCATACCCGATAACTGTTGTGTCATTCCCTCTTATTGTCATTCCGACCCCTTCGACTTAGCTCAGGGCAGGCTCCGTGGAGGAATCTTTTAATAGTTAATCAAAAAGAGATTTCTCGATTCGTCTTCGACTCACTCGAAATGACATATAAGGAATCGATCCTCTGTTTATCGTTCCAATGTCATCATATCAAATTAGACACAAACGCAAAAGCCACCCGAAACGAGTGTCTTTTGCTTTTATTCATCTTTCAAAGATTTCTAATACCGTTGGTGATTTTCATAACCTCAAGTTTTCCAGAAATCTCTTTTTTATATCTTCGGATTGACCCGGCAATTCCTGCTGTAAAGGTAATCATGAAGCTGGCGGAAGCGGCGGCGCCGGTTTTTGGCAATGTCGGGGTCGGGGTAACGGGACCGGGAGCCGGTTGTTTAATCTTTGTAGCCGCAGAATCGTTTAATTTGGTTGTGCCGTGTTCAAGATAGACGGTGTTGACAAGATTCTCGCCGGCGGCGATTGTAGCGGAGATCAAAACGCGAAATCGGATGTATCCGCTGTCGCCGGTTGGAATTGAATCGATTATAATTCCGTTTCCGACAAGTCCGTCAATAACGGTTCGCTCGGCTCGGCCGTTGAAGGAAATAACTGTGGTCCCGGAAATGTGATTTACGTTGGCGGGCAACAGATCGTAAAACTTGACCTGATCGGCGGGAGCATTGCCGGCATTCCTAAAACTGATGTTGTATTCAAGAATATCGCCGGCGTAGGCCTCGTTAGATTTTGTATAAACAGATTCGGAGGCGGTAAAGTTTCGGACTGTCTTTTCGATAGAAAGCTTGACTTCCTTAACCGGAGGCGTCGGCCGGAGAATCGTAACGATTACGATATCGCCGTATTCGTTATACAACTTGTCGTCAAAGCTGTAACCGTTCTGTCGCATCAGCGGAAGCGGATTTTTGATTTTAATACTGAAAGTCCGCTCAACTGTCTGGTCTTTGGCAATGTTTACCGCCGGCCATTTGACAAGCATGGAATCGTTTCCGCTTGTGCCGGTGACAACAGAACCACCATTGGAGATGCTTGTAACTTCGGCATACTCCAATATATCGGCAATGCCGTCTTCAATCACATAGTTTGATGTGGGATTTTCTTTGCTGGAAGTGAATAATTTGTAACTGATTTCGTCGCCGGCAGAGGCAGTCAAACTGGTGGTTGCAATGTCGTCTGAAACGCTGACGAGAACAGCCGCGCCGGTAGTGATATTTACGGCCGATTTATGTTTTTCAATGTTAGCAACCGTAACTTTTTCCAAAACTGTAGCCGTATCGCTGGCGGTAACACTATCAGCCGTAACGGTTATCAAGTTGGTTACCGTTTTTTCAGACGCGATATTGTCTTCGGCTCTGGCTCTGAAAATATATCCTTCGGATCCACCGGCGGACAAAGCATTGCCCAAATTCAAGCCGGTGCCGATAAATTCGGCAAAATCGGCGTCAGGCAAATCCTGATAAGTTCCCAGACCGATAACCTTTTTGAAAGTGCCGGAAATAAAGGAAAGCTCAACCGGCATCGTGTCTTTTGAAACGATTGTCTGCAAAGGATCGGTTCCGGTATTTTGTATGTCAATTTTGAATTCAACCTGATTCGCGTTATAAGCAACGGTTGATTTGGAAAAGGTGTTTTCGCCTCGAGTTATATTTCTGACTTCTTTGGTGACTAAAAGTTTCGGAGTTACAATCTTTTTTGTCTTAAAAGTAAATTTAACAAAACCGGCATACTGCCAGCATCCTTGGATCTCGCCAAGATTTATTCCGGCGCCGGTGATCTCGTTGCCGGTCTGGCCGTTTGGCAAAATCTGACTTTGCGGATCGTCAACTCCGTAGGAGTCCGGATACCACAAGACCGATCCGGGAACAAATTCCAAAGCGGCGTCTTCCGGCAAAACAATAGTTAAACCGGATCGGCCGATAATCTGGCCGTTGATAACGGTATCGGTAACCGTTTCGGCATTATCAGCCGAAATTGTAGCCGACAAAACCGCTTGGCCGTTGGTTGTTCCGGTCGGAATATCAACTCGTATTTTAGTGTTTGTTGCGCTAGTTTCCAAAACGCCGTTGTGATAATAAATCAAACCAGTAAACTCATCGCCGGCAGTTCCGGTCATCGGATCTTTCCAGACGGTTTCGTTGGCGGTTTTATTCAAACCTCGAAACAGCTCGTAGTCGCCATCTTTAAAGTTAAAGCGTGGACCGTCGGCTGCGGTATTTAATACCGGCATCAAAACCGTTGCCAAAAGAGCCGAAGCGATTGAAACGCCCAGGATCTTTTTTAGTTTCGGTTTTACAAATTCATAAAAAGTCATACTTTTTCCTACTATTTCACAACTGTTTGATTAGTTGACTCGAGGAATAACCGGAAGATAGGTATGAATGGTTACGGAGGCGGTGTCGTTCCGTTCGACAATGCCGTCGGCCCGGGCGTAAGCGGAGTTGATAATATCGGTGTTTCCAAGCGGAGGACAACCAACAATTCGAACTGAAAAGTCGATTACATGCCCGCCTTGCGGAACAAGTGCGGCGAAAGTAACGCCGTTTGGAATAAAGTCGGAAGCTCTGACGGCATCGATATAGGTCGAGCCGGCAATATACTCGGTGTACATCGGCAAAACATCGCGGACGGCTACATTTGTCAAATCGACATTGCCGGTGTTGGTCACGATAATTTTAAAGGTAACGATGTCGCCGATGTTGGCGTCAATGTGCTCGACGGCGCTATTGTTGTAAACAATTGCTTTATTGATATTTAAACCGGGCTGGGCGCCAAATACTCGAACCGCAGCTTGGCTTTGGCCCTGTTTGACAGCGGCCAAAAACACCTCGCCTAAGTTGTTTAGTGTCCACCAGCCACCCGGGAAAGGCGTGGCGATTCTAATATGATAAGTAACATAAGTCACACCGGCGTCCCCCGGCGCCATATTGGGAATAGCTAAACCGTTGGCGCTAAATAGTGTATCGGCGACAATAATGCCGTTTGGATTGGCGGCGTTTTGAAGTTTGGTCGTACCCGGAACATAGGTCATGTACTGGGGCAATCGGTCCTTAAGAATAACAGCGCTGGCTGTATCGTTTCCGATATTTCGAAGGCCTATCTGATAAACCAATTCTTGACCGGGGTTAGCGGTAATGTCCTTGGACCAAGTTGTGTCGGTTAATTTGGCGACATTTTTATCAATATTGAGCGAGGCCTGGCCTTTTACATCCATTAAGAATGTAACAAAGCCGGCATACTGCCAACAACCCTGAATATCACCGACATTAATACCGGTGTTTGTAATACCGTCGGGAAGCTGTCGAACAAAGTTGCCTTTGTTATCAAACAATTTTGTAGAGCCGGAGACATATTCAACGCGGCCGGCAGAAGGCAAATTAAGCGTTGCACCGGAGTTACCAATAGTAACACCGTTTACAATAGTATCTGAAATAGGGGTGGTTTCAGTAGACCAAAGCCAGCTTACAGCCGGCATTTGAGTTCGAGAATCGTTTGGAAAATCGACACGAACCGAGGTGTTATGAGCGACAGAATCAATCATACCGTTATGGAAATAAAACGAATAAGCGACGCGATCATTAATATTGGCCGTGATCGGGTCGTTCCAAGATGTGTCGCCGCGAGTGACATTGTACATCTTCAACATCTCAAGATCACCGTCTAGGAAATTGAATCTTGGAGACGGGGTTGCGCCGGCGCCGTGAACTAATTTTTGAGTCGTTCCGGTGGCGACCATTGTAGAAGCCAACGCCAAAACAGCAATTGATCCAATTACCAACTGCTTGATTTTGCTACCGTTTTTCAATTTTCTAACAATCCCCTTCATGGATGAAAATAGTTTCATCGATATCCTTTGCATATCTCCCCTTAATGTAGGGGGAGCAAGAGGGGGTATAATCTACCCGCTCTAATTAATTGTTTATTACTACACTATATATATTATTATGTAATACTTTTCTTGCTTTAGCTATACCACATATTCTATCATTTTGTCAATGCAAGAGTTATGGAGAGCTTGCGATAATTAACTATTTATCTGCTTCTAGAGGGATAAATAAACTTTATCACTCTAGGGCAGCCCAGCTCTTTTCATTAAAAGAACTGGGTGCGGAACTTCGCCCCGCCAAGGCGGGGCCCGCTCTACCCGTTTCCGGGTGGGAGCGGTGTGACAGATCCCCCGCCCCCGATTACGGGGGGCGGAAAGGATGGAGGTGGCGCCCCTGGAGCCACCGGAGCTCCCGGCCAGCCAATCCCCGCTTGGGGGTTGGGGGTCTCAATGGCCCCCGAGCCAGGAGTTGGCTCGTGAGGAGCCGTCCCCGGTGTCACCGGCGGGCATGTGCCCGGCACAACCGGTGCCGGTGTGGTCTTAGCGACCTGGCGCTGGCTTCTTAGCCAGCTGGCCCAGACGGATACTGCCGCCTGGCGCTGGCTCGCCGTCGCCCACCCAACCGGAATGTTGGGATTCGGAAGAGCCAACCTCCCACCCGAACCAAAGCTCAAAAGCGGGAGAGGAGCTGGCAAAGTGACGATCCTGGTCTCCCGAATGGAGACCTCAACCGCCACCGGCTGTGACACCGGTTGGGCTTGAACAGCCGGTTTGGAAACCGGCCAACAAGCCGTGCTGGGGTTTCCGCAACCCCGCTTCGATATATTACTCTTATTCAGAGCAACGAAAACACGGGCGTTGAACATCCCAGCACCGACCGTTCCGTAAAATACCGAACCGGCCGGAAAAGTAACTGGCACTGATTTTTTTAAGTGCCATATTGCAGTCGTACCCCGTATCGCACACGGGGCTATCCCCATCACCTCACCAGACCTTGGCAGAGCATAGCTCTGATTCGGCCAGGGGTGGGTCAGGAGGTACTGAATATATTTCCCGTCAGAGAAGGCAGAAGTGGCCAGACTGACGAGAATGGCAACAAACAAACCAACTTGCCAGATTCTCACCTCTGGCCTCCTTCCTTAACTGTGACGGTGAGGTTATTTTCCCCCTCACCGACGACTTTCGTGTGGCGTTCAAGAGCAATGCCGTCGGCCTCCAGCCACCATGTATACGAACCCGGCGGGAGGTCAAGGATACCCTTGATGCCACGTAATAACTCCCGCCCAGACTGATCAATGAAGACCAGTTCGAGCTTCCCCCGCCATCCGGCAAGTGGAATAACACTGATCTCCGCCCGATAGCTGGTGGGCTTAGGCGGAACTATCTGTTGTTGTGCCATCTGGTACCAGATAGCCGCTTCCTCCTCTGCTGTAAGCAGAGACGAAGAAAGCCATTCGGCACTGGGCATACTCGACTCCATCTCCTTTTTCAGCGCGGCGTAGAACGCCTGCTGGTACTCTGGAGAATTGGAGTCTGTTAACCCACGAACAGCCATACGCCGTCTCACCCGATCTCCGCCATTAAAGACGGAAAACGAATATGACAGAGCATTGGTCACCCGCTCGTGGTCAACGCCCCGGAAAAACAAGAGGTACCTTTTGTCGGTCCTCTTGTCCGAATAGGCCACGATGCTCCCCGTGAAGCTCTCATAGTCTAACTTGGAGGTGTCTGCAACAAGGCAGTTTCCAACTTGGGTCCAAGCTTCGTCCGGAGTGTTGAGGGACAACCGCGGATCCGCATCCACCAGGTTGCCCTCTTCGTCAACGACACGAAACCGATACACTAAGTATCGGCTCCAAGGGATTAGGACATCATTCCTCATCACCTTGGTCTGCGTTGTCGGATTAAAAAGAACTTCAATCCGACCGTCGGCCTTCGAACTCATCCCGACCTCGTACGAGAGGCCGAAATGATTTTCCTTTGTCTTGGAGCGGTAGATCACCGCTCCGGCCTTGTTCCAAGCCACACCTACGATAGTGGGCTCAAAAATCGAGGCACGAACCGGACGGGGCGCGGAAACAAGCATCGCGCCCAGGACTACTGCTATAGCGAAAAGTCGCTTCAACATTGAAGCACTTCTCCTTCCTTTGCCATCGTTTGATGGCTGTCGTGGCCTTACGCGTCTGGGCGCGAAAAGGCAGTTTCAACGAACAATGTCGCCCCGTTCCCAGACAGGAGCGAATTCAGCTCGCTTTGAATGTTTCTTAGCGAGAGATGGGTGTTTTACACTTCATCTTCCGCTAATATTTCCACCGATAGACATCATATTAATATAAAACATTATGATCACTTCAGTCATTCCAGCGAAAGCTGGAATCCAGAACTGTTCTTACTGGATCCCAGATCAAGTCTGGGATGACAACCTCGTCACAAAAACCGTACTACCTATCTAGTTAACAAACAAATTTAGTACTTTCCGCTCCAGTAGTCAATATCTCCTTCTATTATTATATTTTTTCAAATCCAGCCGGGAAAAAGGCGGAGTTAACAGAAGTTGATTTGGCCAGGTCCGTAAATTTTATTGGACCCTCAATGCCAGTCAACTTATAGCCTGCTAACCAAGTTCCCTAATTCCCAGCCAGGTTCGAAAAAACACTGAAAAGATTATATTCAATTGCTTTCTTTTAGAATTACTTACTCACAATTAAATATGCGTAATAATAGCACCATATTGTATATATGTCAATACTTATTCTAAAAATCATCACCTTTTCTGTACGGCCGTACACATTTAGTGATGATTTTACAAAATCACCTCTAGTTAGAGGTGATTTATTCGATTATTTTTGAATTAATTATAGTTTCTTGATTTTTGTGTTTTAATGCTTCTATCTCATATCCTGTATCTTATATCCTCTCGATCTTTTGGCCGGAGGCGGTGTCTTCCACTTTCCAGCCCAAATCCAATATTTGAGTCCTAATTTGATCCGATTCGGCATAATTACCCGATTTTCTAGCTTCTTCGCGTTTTTGTACTAGTTCGTTCACCTCGTCTGGAATTGTAATATCTTCCTTTTGACCTAATTTCAGCCCCAAAACCTTGTCCATCTCAAGAATTGCGGCATATTTTTCACCATTTTCAACCTTATCATCCCGAATCATATTCCAAAGCACCGCTAGAGCCCCAGGCGTATCCAAATCGTTATCTATTTTTGCCTTAAATTGCTCCAGATATTGACTATTTGGGCTTTTTTCGGTGTAATTCTGGCCAATTTCGGCTATTATCCTCAACAATCTGACTCTTGAATTGCGAGCGCTTTCCATACCTTCAAAGGTGAAGTTAAGTTTAGACCGATAGTGAGCGCCAACCGCGAAATAGCGGAAATCAAGCGGAGAATAACCTTTGTCCACCAAATCAGCCAGTTTGTAGAAATTTCCCTCACTCTTGGCCATTTTCCTGCCGTCAACCAGCAAATGCTCGCCATGAATCCAGAAATTAACAAACTTAGTGCCATTTCTTGCCTCCGATTGTGCGATTTCGTTTTCGTGATGCGGAAAAATATTATCCACCCCGCCGGTATGAATATCTATTGTCTCTCCGAGCTCTAAGTTTGCCATCGTCGAGCATTCAATATGCCAACCCGGCCTCCCCTTGCCGAAACGCGTTTCCCAGAAAATCTCACCGTCATTTTCGTCCCAAGCTTTCCAAAGAGCAAAATCGGCCGGATTTTCTTTACTGTATTCATCCTGCGAAACTCTGGCGCCAGCGCGGATCCCCTCCTTGTTCAACTTGGACAACCGCCCGTAATCAGAAAATTTATTTATTGAAAAATAAATCGAGCCGTCTTCACCTTTGTAGGCAAAACCCTTATCTAAAAGATCGGATATGAAATCAACCATCTGCTCGATGTAACCGGTGGCATGAGTGATAATTTCCGGTTTTTCAATATTTAAAGCCGCAATGTCGGCGAAGAATGCCTCTTCGTATTTCTTGATCAAATCGGTAAATTTTGCCTTGTCACCGCCGCTTCCCCGAATCGTCTTGTCGTCAACATCGGTGATATTCATCACCTGTTTTGCCTTATACTTCTCGAATTCCAGAGTCCGGCGCAGGAGATCATTAAAGATGTAGCTGCGAAGATTGCCGATATGGGCGTTGTCGTAAACGGTCGGGCCGCAGGAGTACATTAAAACCGCATTTTCGCTTTGCGGCTTAAAATCTTCGATCCTGTCTGAAAAAGTATTGTAAATCTTCATGCCATTAACTTAACAAAAAAAGAAGCGTATTGAAATACCCCTGCCCATTCCCCCCGTAGTCGTTCGGTGGAGGGAGTTATCTAAACAGCTTCTGCCAAGTATTCTTCGTTATCCAGATTGATGTCTGAAGCAAGGGCCTCGCCGTAGGCCAGACGAGGCGATGAGTATCCCCCGTCCTCCGCTTCGTCCTCGAAATCCTCAAAGACCTCAATCCCCTTGCTGATCGGAACGGTAGCGTAGCCGCACAAAGGACATTCATCCGAAGTTCCAAAGTATTCACCGCAACTAGTGCATTCGCTCATTTCATCGCTAACTTTTCTCCTGGGCATGATTTCCTTTCCCAATTTTTGTTTTTGATTACTGAATGGATTTTAACACTCTACACTTTCTTGTCAAGCGGGTAGATATCCACAGTTTTTACCTACAAATTCTTTATTTGTCGCATTATCAATATTCCCGTCTTCCCTCAATTGATCTTTTTATGGTCACCTCGTCTGCGTATTCCAAATTACTTCCCACCGGCAGACCGCGGGCAATTCGTGTAACTTCAGTTTTTATGTTTGCCTGTGAAATCTTGTCCTTTATATAAGCCGAGGTCGCTTCACCCTCAAAATCCGGGTCGGTGGCTAAAATTACTTCTTTTATATTTCTATTCTTTAATCTTGATATTAATTGGCTGATGCGGAGATTTTCTGGACCAACCCCCTCGATCGGCGAGATTGCCCCGCCCAAAACATGATAAACTCCCAGGTAACCGCTTTTTTCAAAAGCGATCAGGTCAAGCGGTTCCTCAACCACCGCAATTTGGCTTTGATTTCTTTTGTCGTCCTCACAGATCCGGCAAACCTCGGTGGTAGCGATATTGAAACAAACTTTACAGAAATGAAGGTTTTTTTTAAGTTCCAAAACGGCGTTACCTAGATTTTCGATATCATGGTCTGGCTTGGTCAACAAATAAAAAACCAGTCGGGCGGCGGTTTTCGGCCCAATCCCGGGAAGTTTCGCAAATTCATTTATTAAGTTCTCAACTGAATCTGGAAGCATCATTTACTATCTTTCTCCTCCGTCTCCTTTGGTTCATCTAGAGCTTCTTTTGAGAGTTCCCTCGATTCCTCTCGGGATGACTCCTCCGGAGTCACCTTTTTCTCAGTCGGGTTTTCCCAGCTGGCGTATTCGCATTTTGGGTATCTTGAACACCCCCAGAACTGGCGACCCTTCTTGGTCCGACGCTCGATTACATCTCCCTCCTTGCAATCGGGGCATTTCAGGCCGGTTGAAGTCGAAATCGAGAGAGTATTTTTACATTTAGGGTAATTTTCGCAGGCCAAAAATTTCCCGAAACGGCCCTCTTTGGTAATCATATTGCCGCCGCATTTTTCACATTTAATCTCTTCCTTGGCCACATTTTGGGCCTCGCCGTCCTGAACCACGACATCGGTTTTTTTGTCCTCTTTGGTCTCCAATGGTTTGGAATATTTGCACTCCGGATATCCGGAACAGGCCATAAACTTTCCAAAACGACCCAGTTTAATGACAATCGGCTTGCCACATTCGGGACATTTTTCTTTGGTCGGCTCGTCCCTGATAAAATCTTTCTTCTCTAGTTCTTTATTTTTTTCGCCCAGTTTTTTCTCAAAGGGATCGTAAAACTCGCGAATCACCGGCACCCATGCCCTTTTTCCTTCGGCAATATCATCCAACTCGTCCTCCATATTTGCCGTGAATTGGTAATCGACGACATCGTCAAAATGCTCGACCAATAAATCATTTACGATTTCAGCGATCTCGGTCGGCTTGAAACGTCTCTCCTCCAGCTCGACATATCCCCGGTCTTGAATCGTCGAAAGTGTCGGGGCGTATGTAGAAGGCCGACCGATATCCATACTTTCTAATTTTTTAACCAGCATCGCCTCGCTATAACGTTTCGGCGGCTCGGTAAATTTCTGGTCTGAAATCAGCTCGATTAATTTTAAAACCTCGCTTTTTTCAAGTGGAGGCAAAATTCGGGAATCATCTTCGGCCGTTTCGTCATCCTGGCCCTCTGTGTATAATCTGATGTAACCCTCAAATTTCACGGTCTGGCCTTTGGCCATGAAGATGAAACTCTCCTCCCCTGCCTGAGGGGAGGTTGGGTGGGGTGGGAGGGCCTTGGCAGCAATTTTTGCCTCAATAACTTCAACCTTGGCATCACTCATCTGTGAAGCAACCGCTCTTTTCCAGATCAAATCATATAATTTTTGCTCTCTACCGTCGGTGGCAGCTTTCTCTTCCTTAAATTCTGTCGGACGGATCGCCTCGTGGGCTTCCTGTGCCCGTTTACCTCTGGCCGCAAATTGGTTTGGTGTTGCCGGCAGATATTTGTCGCCATATTTAGCTTTTACCACTTCACGAATTGATTTGATGGCGCCTTCAGAAAGATTGACTGAGTCTGTTCTCATATAGGTAATGTGGCCGGCTTCGTAAAGTTTCTGGGCTAGCATCATTGTTTGTTTAGCCGAATATCCTAACTTTCTAGACGCCTCCATTTGTAAAGTAGAAGTTACAAACGGCGCCGGCGCTTTGCGGTAACCATCCTTTTTCTCAACCGAAATCACAGTGTATTTTGCATCTTCGAGAGCTTTTGTGATCGTTTCGGAGTCTTTTTTGGATTTAACATCCATCTTGCCGACTGACTTGCCGGCTCTTTCAATCAGAAAAGCTCTAAAAACCTGTTCATCGTCTTTTTTTGATAAATCGACAGCCATTATCCAATACTCTTCGGCTTTGAAGCCCTTGATTTCGCGCTCCCTTTCAACCACTAACCGGACTGCGACCGATTGGACCCGGCCGGCCGAGAGGCCGGTTTTGACTTTTTTCCAGAGAAGGGGGGATAGTTTGTAGCCGACTAACCTGTCCAAAATCCGGCGGGTTTGTTGGGCGTTAACTAGATTAATATCAATTGCCCGTGGATTTTTGACCGCATGTTCAATGGCCGTTTTGGTGATTTCCGAAAAAGTGATTCTTTTTATCTTTTTGTCGTCTTCTTTCAGTTTCAGAGCATGAATCAGATGCCAGGAAATCGCTTCGCCTTCGCGATCCAAGTCAGTCGCCAGGTAAAGGTCGTCGGCGGTATCAACGGCTTTTTTGATGTCTGCTACAACCTTTTTCGCTTTACCCACAATCTCGTACTCCGGTTCAAAATCTTTTTTGGTATCGACCCCTAAAGTTTTTACCGGCAGATCGCGGACATGGCCAAACGAAGCCAGAACCCGGAAGTCCTTACCTAAATACTTTTCGATTGTTTTCGCCTTTGCCGGCGACTCAACGATAACTAAATTCATCTTTTGTTTTCCCTTCCGTTAGCTTTTAACTTGTATATTTCAGGTTCATTTTAATAATTTTTCAAACGCTAATTGATACAATATTATCCCCTCAAGACTAACGATTCGCTCATATCATACACTTTCTGTCATTCCGAGCGAAGCCGAGGAATCCCTTAAAAATCCAGACTCAAATCGCGCCAGGTCGGATTTACTCTTTTAATTAATTTTTCCTTCTTTTCTCTGCGCCAGTTCTTTATCTGTTTCTCACGCGCAATCGCGGACCCGACATCTGATGTCTCCTCAAAGTATATTAGTTTGTGACAGTCGTATTTTTTGGAAAACCCTTCAATTAATCCCTGCTTGTGCTCAAAACATCTTCGGATTAAGTCACTGGTAATTCCCGCGTATAAGGTTCCTGAAGCACTTGCCATAATATAAATATAATAGTTTTTCAAGTGATCCCTCCACTTCGGTCGGGATGACAATAATTTATTTTCTACATGATTCTACGATAGCGTCCTCCGCCAACATTTTCCACCATACCTTTCATCTCCATCATTGTCAAAGCGCCGTTTAGAGCTATTATATTCATTTTACTTTCCGCCACGATGGCGTCAACCAGTTTTTCCTCTTTCAATATTTCCAAGATAATTTTCTCCTCTTCGGTTTCCGGCATCATCTCTTTGGCTCGAATATGCGATCTTTTGGCCTCGATCGGCAACTCCGAAAAAATATCTTCTGCCGACAAAACCAGTTTCGCTCCTTTTTGAATTAAAATATTTGTGCCCCGACTGGAATCGTTATTGATATTACCGGGCACGGCAAATACCTCGCGGTTATATTCGAGAGCGCACTCGGCCGTAATCAAAGTTCCCGACTTCTCTCCCGCTTCGATTACCAAAGTTCCCAACGACAATCCGGCAATGATCCGGTTGCGGGCGGGGAAGTTAAACTGCAAAGCCGGCGTCCCGGGGGAATATTCGGAAACAATAGCGCCGCTTTTTTCAATTATCTCATAGGCAAGATTTTGATGGCTGGATGGATATATTCGGTCCAAACCACACCCCAAAACCGCCACTGTGACACCGTTATTCTCCAATGCCATCCGGTGGGCTTCGCCGTCGATTCCCAATGCCAGACCGGAGACGATTGATAATCCGCCGTTGACACAACTTTTTACCAATTCTCTAACAATCCGCTTACCATATATAGTATATTTTCTGCTCCCGACAACAGAGAGCGAATTGACCTTTAGCGCCTCCGCATTTCCCTGTATATATAGTATAACCGGCGCGTCATAGATTTCTTTCAGAAGCGGGGGATAGGATCTGTCCGTTAAAGTCAGGTAACCGATATTATTCTTGATTATTTTTTCCAATTCCCTGTCCGGATCGTAAAGCTTTTTGGCATCGATTATTAAACTGACTATTTTTGGGTCCAGTCGGCTCGCAAGAGACGCTTCACTCCCCCGCCAAACTTCCTCCAAATTTGGAAAAGCAGCCAAAACCTTTTTTAGTGTTTGGCTGCCAATCTTCTCGTGGGCGTTTAAGGCCAATAAATATTTATCATTTCGCATTTAATCCATAATACTTCAAATTGTCTCAATAATAAATTATCAACATCGTATTTTACTTGAACAGTACTATATTATTTGATATTGTTTTTCTATGCCGGTGACTCGTGAAAGGAGCATGCCAGTGGATAGTTATCAGACCCTTGAGCTCTTGCTCAAAAATCTTGGGCAAGTATTTGCATTCTACCGCGCGGGCCTGACAAAGACTCAGAGCATGTTGAATAACTGCTCCTGAAGGCAGAAACGAGCAGATTTCGAGCCTGCCTGCCGGTAGGCGGGCGAAAAACGGGAATTGTAAGGAAGAGTAGCCAAAGCTACTTTGACAAGCAATTCACGTTTTGCAGCCGGAAGATGCCGTTTGTGACTATCGGATGTAGTTATTAAACAGGCTCTTAGCTACCGGGAAAAGCACAACCGAAAAACAGGAAACCATGTGGCGTCATGCTACCACTGAGAACACTCTGCTGCATTGAGCCGTTGTTACTCTATGTTCCAACGACTCAATTTCTACTAATGCTTTCCAGATCTTGATCTAGGTGTTTGGTGCAATTTATAACATCAATCTCATAATTTAGGTTTTTATCGAAATAAATTTTTGATACAGATGTATTCTTTATTCGAAGAGTATAAAGTGCCTGATTTAATGGGGTTTTAAGAAGAATAACAATAATAAATATTCTTATCCAATTACCGGATGTCGAAATCAGAATTGTTTCGTCGTTGTTGTGATTTCTAAGTAATTTATTGTAGAATCGTTCTACCCTATCTTTGAGATCAAACATATTTTCACCACGTTTTGGTCTGAATTTATATTTTGATATACCAGACCTGTATATTTCTTCTTCATAAATATGTTTTTCAACACCATCATAAATCCCTCCCGTCTTTTCTCTAAGATCCATATCGTATGTGGTGGGTATTGAATTAAGCTTTAGCAATTCATCTAAAGTTAATTTGCATCGTTCTAAATCACTACAATAGGCATGGTCAATTTTCTCTTCCTTTAACCTTATTGCTAACATTTTCGCCTGTTTGATACCCTTTTCAGACAAAGAACCACCAATGTGACCCAATCTAATTCCCTGGGCTCTTTCTTTCGTTTCACCATGTCTGATAATTATTAACTTCAATTTAATATCTAATTGGTTAGTTAGTGAACAATCTAGCCTTGGTAATTGGAAAAGATTGTTTCACATGATTAATGTATATTCTGGACTTCGCCGTCAAGATCGAGCTCTATGAAATGTTTTACATCCCCGTTTATGTAATCCAGACATTGATTTTCCGGTCGGTTGTCAATCGCCTCCCTTGGATTGTGGACAATATCAACCACCCAATCGTCATTTAGCTTTCCAATACAGGGACCGCTTGAAACATCGGCACCGGATTCTTTCTCTTCTTTAAACAAATTTTTGGCATCATCTATTAAATTTTGTTGAGTTGTCACTTCTTCCGGTGTTTTTTCCGGATTACCCTGTTTTACCCAGACACCATTATCATTTTGAACCCAAGTATTTTTCTCCTCCCGAACCATAAAAACGACAAGGACAACAATAACGATTGAAACAACCGCAATCAGAACTTTTTTCATAATTCCTCCGCGATTAATATTCAAACTTCTTTACTGCGACAATAATACTAATATTTCTGTTAGTCAAATTGGCTATTTATTTTTAAGCCGCAAAACCGCCGTTTTAAGCAATTTCGAGTATAATACCAGGCCGACTGATTCCATATTGCCGTGTTGTTCCCGACCTAAAATATTGCCGCCGCCTCTAATTTCAAGATCAGACATTGAGATATTAATTCCCGATCCCAATTCGGTATTTTCAGCTAAAGCTTTTAGGCGTTTCACAGCATTGTCAGTAATTTTCTTGTGCGGAAAAGTGAATAAAGCGTAAGCCTGTTTTGGGCTTCGGCCGATCCTGCCCCGGATTTGATAAAGTTGCGAGAGCCCGAATTTATCGGAATCCTCGACAATCAAAGTGTTAACATTCGAAATATCCAAACCGCTCTCAATTATTGTTGAACAAACTAGTATTTGGATATTTCCATCAGCGAAATTTGCCATCGTTTCCGCCAGTTTTTCTTCCGGCATCTGCCCGTGACCGATTTTGATATTAATATTTGGAAATATCTTTTTAAGCCGTTGACATTTCCCTTCAATCGTTTCAACTTCGTTATGCAAATAATAAACCTGTCCGCCACGCTTCATCTCCCGGTCAATGTATTTTTTGACAATATCATCCTGAAATTCTTTGACCTCGGTTTTAATTTCCTTTCTCCCTTTCGGCGAAGTATTAATCTGTGAAATATCCCGAATGCCCGAAAGCGACATAAACAAAGTTCTGGGAATTGGTGTCGCTGAAAGACTTAGGACGTTTACTTCGGTATGGATTTTTTTCAACCGTTCTTTTTGTTTGACTCCGAATTTTTGTTCTTCATCAATAACATAGAGACCGACATTTTTTATCCTTAAATTTTCATCCAATAACCGGTGCGTGCCGATAATTATGTCAATCGACCCGTTTTTTATTTTTTCAAAAATCTCTCTCTGATTTTCTTTTTTGGTAAACCGGCTCAACCTTTCAACCCTGACCGGAAGATTTTTAAATCTTTGTTTTAATGTTACGAAATGTTGTTCAGCCAATATCGTGGTCGGGACCAGAAGTACTGCTTGATAACCGTTGGCCGCCGCTTGAGTCGCGGCGCGGATCGCCACTTCCGTTTTTCCAAAACCGACATCGCCTATTAACAAGCGATCCATCGGAATGTTATTTTTCAAACTCTCCAATGTTTCGGTGATGGCGATTTCCTGATCTTTTGTTTCGATAAATGAAAATGTCTTTTTAATCTCTGCATCCCATTCCTTATTTATTTTCCAGGGCTTTCTTTTTATCACTTCTCTGGCCGCATAGATATTTAATAACTCATGCGCCATATGTATGATATTTTCATAAGTTTTTTTATATGTTTTTTTCCAGGTCTCGCTTCCCATTTTTGAAAGCTTCGGTTTTTTTCTGCCGACCCCGATATACGAAGAGAGTTTATCAATCTGGTTTTTAGGAGTATATAGGATATCGCCGTTTTGATATTCGACATCGATATATTCTTTCTCCCCATCATTAATTTTTCTTAACGACAATCTTTTAAACCGGCCGATTCCGTAATCTTCGTGAACCAAGAAACTCTCCGGTTTAATTTTGGCGCTATCCGTCAAAACCAATATATTTTGAAATATAATTATTTCTTTTAATTTGGCGATCTTTTTATTGTCTTTTATATGGTATAAATAAATCTCATCGACAAACTCGCCAAATAGATCAATAGTTACGGGATTGGTTTTATCAATCAGATAAATCTTAATGGTTCCACCAGATAAGGAGAATTGCCCAGGACCGGTTACCGTTTCGACTTTTTCAAAACCAATATCAAAGAGGGATGATTGTAAATCGTCTGGTTTAATCTTTTGACCAATTCTTAAAACAATGTCTTTCATGATGCAATAATCATAGTACTATACCTAATTTTAACAAAATAATGCTGGATTAATACACAAATACTACGCGTCCGCGTAGTATTTGATAATTTATTTTATGGTTATTAAATATCCTAAGCCCAATATTTTACGGATTCGGATTAGACCACCTTGGGTTATTTCTCTATTTCCACACCCATGCTGCGAGCAGCGCCGGCGATGATTTTTTCGGCTGCCTCGATATCATTGGCGTTCAAGTCCGGCATTTTCTGTTCGGCAATTTCCCGAAGTTGGTTACGATTAAGTTTTTTAGGAAGTTTGTTTTTCTTTGAGTTGTCCGATCCCTTTTCGACACCAAGCGCTTTCATAATCAAAATAGCGGCCGGCGGAGTTTTTAGGATAAAAGTATAAGTTCTATCTTCATAAACCGTGATTTCAACCGGAATGACAGTATTGCCCTTGTCTCTGGTCTGCTCGTTGAAAGCTTGGCAGAATTCCATAATATTCAAACCGTGCTGGCCAAGAGCCGGACCAACCGGAGGAGCCGGATTAGCGGCGCCGGCTTTGATCTGCAACTTTATAACTGTTTTAATTGCTTTTGCCATAAGTTTCCTAATCTCCTATGAAATTACGAATTTTACGAATACTTGTGGTGAGCGTGAGTCGAACCATTTGTAATTTAGTAACTTCGTATATTCGTAGTATTTTGGTTATCTAAATTTTCTTAACCTGTAGAAAATCCAACGCGACCGGTGTTTCACGGCCAAACATTGAAACCATAACTTTGATTTTTCCTTTATCCTGATCAATTTCCTCAACCTTGCCCTCAAAACCCTTAAGAGCTCCGTCGGTAATTTTAACTAAATCGTTGGTTGAAAAATCAATTTTGAATTTCGGTTCTTCGACACCCATCCTTTTTTTGATTCGATCAATCTCCTCTTTTGACATCGGGGTCGGTCTAACACCAAAGCCGATAAAACCGGTCACATTCGGAGTGTTTCGAACTACATACCATGAGTCGTCGGTGACAATCATGTCGACTAGGACATAACCCGGGAATATTCTTTTTTCAATCACCCGACGTTTTCCGTTTCGAATTTCTATCTGTTTCTCTTTCGGAACAATTACATTGAAAATCTTGTCCTCCATGCCCATTGATTCGATCCGCTGTTTTAAGGAATCAGAAACCTGGTCTTCATAACCGGAATAAGTGTGGATAACATACCAGTTGCGTTCACCGGACTGTTTAAGGGTTAAGAATTTTTTCCTGGAGGTCTCTTTCTTGCCGATTTCTTCCGTAACTTCCCCTTTTTCAGCCGGGACTTCTGGAGTTTCCAACTCTTCTGCAACCTCGGTTGTATTTTCGACTTCTTTCTCGATATCTTTTAAGTCGGACATTATAATCCCCTTTCAACAATTAATTGCACCAGGGATGATAAACCGTAATCCAAAGTCGCGGTTACTCCCATAGCAATAATTACTGAAGCCAAGACAATTACGGTGTGATTAATTATCTGTTTTCGAGTCGGCCAGGTTACTTTGCTTAATTCACCCCAAGATTCGATGAAATACTTCACAATGAAATTATTACGAGACACAACAGTCAAAAAATCAAGGCGTAACAAACTATGCTTATTTTTCATTTTTAATCTCTAAGACTTTAATTAAAGTATAATCTTCCCGTTGACCATATGTTCTTTTATATCTTTTTTTAGCTCTGAATTTAAAAACTCTAATCTTATCCTCGCGACCATTTTTTAGAATTTCGGCTTTGACGCTGACGCCTTTGACTGTCGGCTCGCCAACCATGACCTTCTTGTCATCTGAGTATAGCAAAACATCCGAAAAGACGATCTCTTTCTGTCCGCCAGCTGGCGGATTTTGGTCAGAAATCAAATCAATCTTTGCTTCCTTGCCTGGAATAAATTTGTACTGATTTTTGTTGTAAGAAACGATTGCGAACATTTTGCGCTCCGAATTTAAAAAAGACCGGTTGGTCTGACTCTAATCAGTTTATCATATACACCCCGCTTGTCAAGAGTTAGAAAGAAATCTTTTTGTGCCTTATAAAAATACTTTGGACAATCCCTATCATAAACAAAGAAATAATTAAAGATGTACCGCCATAGCTCAAAAACGGCAGCGTTATGCCGGTAATCGGCGCTAATCCCAGATTCATACCGATATTAATCAGAACTTGAAAAATAAACATAGCGGCGGCACCAAGACAAACAAGCATCCCGAAGTTCTCCTGCGCTACAAAAGCGATGCTTAAAATCCTTAATATTAAGTAAAAGTATAAGATCAGAAAAATACCGGCGCCTAAAAAACCGAACGATTCTGAAATACCGGCAAAAATAAAATCAGTGTGCGGTTCCGGCAAAAATTGGAGTTGGCTCTGGCTTCCCCGGCCCAATCCCTTGCCCAAAAGGCCGCCGGAACCAACTGAAATTTGGGCTTGCCGGACATTGTAACCGCTGCCATATGGATCAAGATCAGGCTGAAAGAATGTTACGATCCTTTCCCGTTGATAATCACGCAATAAGGACTTGAAGGGCGCGATATTCATAGACGACAATAGAATTATCATTGAAATCGCCCCGACCAAGCCAATGATCATTACCATCTTTGATTTCGACGGTTTGGTCGAAAAAAGTAAAACAAGATAAATAAATACCACGACTAAACCGGAACCGAAATCCGGCTCGGTCAATATCAGTCCCAACATCGGTGTTAATATCAGAACCGAAATAAAAATGTCTTTCCAGCGCAATTGTCCGATTTTGTTTGAAAAAAAAGCAGAAAGAGAAAAAATCAGGAAGACCTTCGATAATTCCGATGGTTGTAATTGGAAAAAACCCAAACTTAACCAGCTCTGCGCCCCGCCGGCGACACGGCCGGCAACATTGGCAATAATCAATAAGGCCATACCTAATAAATAGAACATCCAGCTTGTGCTTTTGAAAAAACGATAATCGGCAAAACAGGTGATTGCCATCAATGCCATACCGATCATGGCGATTATTCCCTGCTTGTAGGCCAGGGATTCATCGGTTGTTTGAAATACCAGACTATATATCACCGCGACTGAAGTGACCATAAATATTATCGGGGCGATAAATAGAGCGACATCAAATGTTTTGATTTTCAACGGCATTTATTTTTTGACTCCAATCCAGATCATTTCCCCATAGACGGAATAATTTTCTTGACCATCAACCTCGTATTTTTGTTTTTCGATATTATCGGCGAGGACTTCCCTCTTAATATTGGAATTTAATTTCTGAAGTACCGTATTCAATATCTTAGAATCGGTTTCATATAAAACTGTGATTCTATCCTCAACTTTATATCCGGTCGTTTTACGCAAATTCTGAATATCTCTGATAATCTCGCGGGCAATGCCCTCTTCTTGTAAATCCTGACTGATTTCAGTATTGAGACGAACATCGGAAATATTTTCCTGCCAGACAATTTTTTTAATGTTGACCTCTTCGGCAATGATATTTTCTAATTCTGGATCTAGTTTTTCACCACCATAAAAAAGCTCACCGAGTGGTTGTCTGACCTTAATCTTCGCTTCCGCTCGAGCTGATAAACCTTTTTCAACGATATCTCGGACCAAGTTCATCTGACCGTTAAGTCTTTGATCTATTAATGTCGCATCTGCTTTGGGATAATCCTGCAAATGAACCGATTCTTCACCGGTTAAATTCTTGTAGACTTCGTCGGATAAAAATGGCGTAAAGGGCGCCATCGATTTTGAAAGCTGGACCAAAACATAATGAAGGGTTTTGTAAGCATCTGATTTATCCGAATCATTTTCCGATTTCCAAAATCTTTTTCGAGATCTCCGAATATACCAGTTTGAGAGATTGTCGACGAAGGCGGTAAAATGACGGGTCGATTGCATTAATTCATACTTCTTCATCGATTTGTTAAGATTGGTTATTAAGATATTAAGCTCTGACAAAATCCATCGATCTAAAACATTCGTCAGTCGTCTGGCGTCTGGCGTCGGGCGTTCGATATTAGCATCCCATTTATCGATATTGGCATACAGCACGAAAAACGAATACGAATTCCAAATCATTCTAAACATCCCCCTCTGTAATTCCGCAAGTTCTTTTTCTGAAAAATTGATATTTTCGGCAGCTACCACCGGCGAGCTTAATAAATACTGCCTTAAAATATCAGCTCCATATTTATCCATAACTTCCATCGGGTCGGGATAATTATGCAGCCGTTTTGCCATTTTCTTTCCGTCTTCAGCCAAAACGATTCCGTTGACTATTACATTTTTAAAAGCAATTTTATCTTTAATTGAGGCGGCGATAACATGCAAGTAATAAAACCAAGCCCTGGTTTGGTCCACCGCCTCGGCGATAAATTCGGCTGGAAAACTATTCTCAAATTTCTCCTGATTTTCAAAGGGATAATGGATTTGGGCATACGGCATTGACCCGGAATCAAACCAGGTGTCCAGGACATCGGGGATTCTTTTCATAATTCCATCGCATTTCTCGCAATCAAAACTAACATCATCCATCGCGTCTTTATGTAAATCAAGAATCTCCTGGCCGCTTTTTTGTTTCAAATCAGCTATCGAACCAAAGGCGATCAGGTCGGAACATTTTTGGCATTTCCAAACCGGAATAACAGAAGCCCAGTATCGCTGGCGCGAAATTGACCAATCTCTGGCGCCCTCCAGCCACTTACCGAACCGTCCCTCTTTAATATGAGTCGGCGACCAATTAATTTCTTTGGCTAATTTAATCGCTTCATCTTTGATCCCGGTAACTTTTACAAACCAAGAACCGGTAGCGTAATTTATCAAGGGCGTATCGCAACGCCAACAGTGAGGATAACTATGCTCATACTTTTCTTTAGCAAACAACAAATCCTTGGCTGCCAGATATTTAATAATTTCGACATCGGTTTTGGTGCCATCATCGATCGGTTTAACATGCATGCCCGCAAATTCTATCGCTTCGGACTTAATGATTCCATCCATTCCGATATGCTGGATAAAAGGAAGATGTTTTTCTTTGCCTAAATTCATATCATCTTCGCCAAATGCCGGAGCAATGTGAACTACGCCGGTTCCCTCTTTGGTAGTAACAAAATCGGCAGTATAAATCTTCCAGCCGTTTTCTTTGTTCTTTTGGTTCTCATCGTTTGAATAATAATTGAAAAGCGGCTTGTATCTTTTTCCAACCAGATCAACTCCCTTCATCTCTTCGGAAACCCTATAATTTTGACCGGTTAGAATATTTTCGACTCTTTCTTTAGCCAAAATATATTGTTCGATCTGTCCGCTTTCCGGGTCTGTAAGTTCAACTTTCTGATAATTGATATTGTCTCCAACTGCCAAAGCAACATTACCGATTAAAGTCCATGGCGTGGTGGTCCAAGCCAAAACAAAAGTTCCCGGTTCATCCGTAAGTTCAAGTTTTACGACCACAGAGAGATCCTTTACAGTTCGGTAACCCTCCGAAACCTCCGACTGGGAGAGAGTTGTTTCGCATCGAGGACAGATATACATCACCCGATAACCCTCATAAATTAAATCTTTATCCCAAAGCTCTTTAAATGTCCACCAGACCGACTCCATATAGGGCAAGTCCATCGTTTTGTATGAATTTTTCATATCCACCCAGCGGCCCAGGCGGGGGATAACCTTTTCCCATTCGGAAACATATTCCATAATCTTCCCGCGGCAAACATCATTGAATTTTTTGACCCCCATTTCTTCAATCTGTTTCTTGTGAGTAATTCCGAGTTCTTTTTCGGCGATATTCTCAATCGGCAAACCATGACAGTCCCAACCCCAGCGCCTTGGTATCTTGTACCCTTTCATCGTCCAATATCGCAGGACGGCATCCTTCATAGCGCTGACTAATATATGTCCGTAATGCGGTGAACCGGTGGCAAAGGGAGGTCCGTCATAAAAACTATAAAGAGGTTTGTCGGCTCTGTTTTCAATTGATTTTTCAAATATTTTATTCTCATCCCAAAACTTCAAGATCGCTCTCTCGATCTCAGGCAAGTTCATATTCGAATTAACTTCTTTAAACATTTTACTCCCTTTGATTAGCCGAATATAATCGCTTTTACTGTGTAATTCTAGCCCATTTAGCCGTCTATTTCAACTATCTTGCTCCGGTTCTTTTCCCCTTTTACGATCCGGACAGACCTTTTTGAAACCTTTAAATAGTTAGCGATTATTGAAATCAAAGCATTATTCGCCTTTCCCTCAAGCGGTTTTTCCCGAAGCCAAACTTTCAAACTGCTATCCAGCCCGACCTGGATCTGTTCGACTTTGGCGTGGGGAATAACTTTGATATAATATTTTTTCATTGATTCAAATTAATAACACCCTCGTCCGAAACCGGAAGTTTTAAATATCCCCGCATTTTTGAAAACAAAGCCGTCTTTTCGTCTCCGGTCATAAACCGCGGTTTATATTCCTCGCTGATTGTCGGGAAAAGCGACATCTCGGTAAGTTTGCCATTCATAATTTTCCCGGACAAAACTAAACCGTGTTGGGTCGGAACCGAAAAATTCTGGTCAAATAGGAGATTTCCAAGCGAATAAAATACCGGCTTGCCATTTAGAATTTGCGCGTCTTGAATTACGTGCGGGTGGGAACCGATTACTAAATCGGCGCCGGAATCAATCCAACTCTCTGCCAATTTTTCTTGGCTGGCATTGTGCATTTCGACATATTCCTCGCCCCAATGTGGAAATATTACCACAAAACAACCTTTTTTCTTCTCGGTTTTTATCAAATCCACAATCGACTTATCTGTCTCTAAAACATTGAGGGCGATAACCGAAATTTTATTTCCAGCGATGTCAAATTCTTTAATGGAATTATCGGTTATTCCAACCTCTTGACCGATAGGAACAATTTTAGCGGCGGTCAAGACAGTTACAGTATTGGTATATCCCGCCTTTCCGTTGTTATTTGTATGATTATTGGCCAAACTAACAGCATCAATCCCCATACTTTGGAGAGCGTCAACGGTTTTGGGCGGGAAATTAAAGATTAAGCTGTTCGTATTATCGGCAGGAATCGGAGTCGGACTGATCGGTCCCTCCAAATTAACCAAAGCCAGATCATAATTTTTAAATTTCGGAGCCAGTTCATCAACTGCTTCGAGTATTTTGTCATCGCGGTATTTGTAATCGATATATCGATCGAACATCATATCTCCGCCGGCGATGAAGGTCGTTTTGGAATCTTTAGAAATATTTTCGATACCAATATTATCTTCAGAGCTTTTTATCTCTTTACTTTCAGGCGAGAGAGATTTTCCGGCATACGCCAATACCGTTCCGCTTATTATAGCCAAATAAACAATTAAAGAGATGGCGATTTTCATATTACTCTGACTTTAATTGGTCGAGCGCCTCGTTGACCAGAGCATCGGCAAGTTTATTTTCCCTCCTCGGAATATGATGAAAAAATATTTTTATTTTAAGATCATTAATCAATTTCTTTAGTTCAGTATTCAATATTTGGAGATGTTCCTGTTTCACTCGGTAGCCGCCGGTAATTTGTTCGGTAACCAATTGGCTGTCAAGCCGGCAATGGACTTCCGCTTTGTCATTTCCGTTTTCCTTCAACCATTTGCTTTTAGATAATATATCCAAAGCCCGGATGATGGCGGTGTATTCCGCCTCATTGTTGGTGGCCGCACCGATTGACTCTTTGTATTTATGAATAATCCCTTCTTTCTCGTCACAAAAAACGACACCGATCGCCGCCGGCCCCGGATTTCCCCTTGAACCCCCGTCAGTATTGATATAAATTCTGTTTGTCATAACCCAAGACCCATTTTCTGCTTTGTCTTGGCGAGAGTTTCTTTAGCGATTGCTTCGGCTTTTCTGCTACCACCGTCTAAAATCGTTTTTATTTTCTTCCTGTCTGACAATATCCGGTTGTATTTTTCCTGGAAGGGGCCGATAAATTCTATAATAACATTGGAGAGACCCTCCTTGAAATCGGAATAACTTCTGCCTTTATACTCCGCTTCAATTTGAGTGACCTCTTTTCCGGTTATTTCGGAGTAAATGTTCAAAAGATTATTTATGGCCGGTTTATCCGGACCGGAAATAATCTCCGTTCCGGAATCGGTGACTGCTTTTTTGATTTTATTGCTGATTGTCTCGGGACTGTCATCCAAAGCAATGTAATTTAGCGCGGACGCGGCCGATTTGCTCATTTTTTTGATCGGGTCGTCTAATCCCATAATTCTGGCGCCGGTTTTTTTCATCACCAGTTCCGGAACAATAAATGTTTCTCCATATTTTTTATTGAAACGGATTGCCAAATCGCGCGCCAATTCAACATGTTGTTTCTGATCTTCGCCTACCGGTACATCGGTTGTATTGTAAAGCAGAATGTCGGCCGCCATTAAAACGGGATAGTCGAATAATCCGACACCGGAATTTTCGGTCGAACCTTTCTGGCTCTTATCCTTGAACTGCGTCATTCTGGAGAGTTCGCCTATTTTTGTCAGGCAGTTTAACAACCAGGCCAACTCGCTATGCTCGGGACGGGTCGATTGAACAAAAATAGTTGATTGTTCAGGATCAATCCCCGCCGCCAGATAAACCGCCGCCGTTTTATAAATATTGTCTTTTAGCTCTTTCGGGTCATATTCCGCTGTAATAGCGTGCAAATCAACAATACAAAACACCGAATCCATTTCTTTTTGCATCGCGAGCCACTGTTTTAGGGCGCCTAAATAATTGCCCAGATGCAACCGGCCGGTCGGCTGAACCCCCGAAAATAATCTTTTTTTCATAATTGAATCCCTTTAATTGAGACAATTGTATTACGATGTATGAGTTTTATCAAATCAGTGGTAATTGCGCAGGGCTACACTTGATTTAATCTGCGCTTTTGCTCGTCCGCCCGGCAATTTCTGGTCATAATCTTTTGTCTCCGAATAAACCAAGAACCTAATAAAATGTTGTTGGTATTTGGAAGTTTCAAAACCGGTCGAGCCGGCAAAACCGTTGAAAGCGATTGTTGTTTCAAAATCTTGGACATCGCCGTTCTGATTTATGATATTTAATTGGGTTCTTGACGAAGTTTGATTGAAACCGACGGTATTTCGCCACAACGCAAGCACCCCTGCTGCCGTGGAGACGCCGGCAAGAGCAACATTTTCTTTTTTATAATAAGCGATACCCTCGAAACCGGTGGTTATTGAATAACTGTTCTCGGAGAAAGTGATGAGAGTATTAGCCGCCTTTATATTAGCAGAACCATCATTTTCCAATGTACAGCTACCGGGGTCGCAAAGCAATGTCACAACTCCCTTTGTAAACACCGATCCGGCCACAGTTACACCCTTTGTGTTCCCTTTCGCCTCTCTGATATCTTGGGTTATAATATCGGCAATTTTAGTGGTGTCCTCTGAAGTTCTGCGAAGTTCGCGCAGTTTTGTCCTGTAATCAACCGATGAAGAAATAATCGCCACCGCGATCAGCATGACGGTTGCAAAAATTGTAGTCGCGATCAGTATTTCAATTAAAGTAAAACCCTTTTTATCTGTCTGTTTTATCATTAGAAGTTCGGCCTCCAGTTGGTCAATAATTCGCTGACAGTTACTGATTGATTAGTCAACCAAGAGACCGTCAGAGTAACTTTCAAGAGATTGGCGGGCGTTTTTGAAAGATCGCTATTTCTATCGGCATCTTGCGTCAGATCTTTAACCTCTTCAAATTTAACGGTTCTGGTATAAGTAATGTTTCCATAAACATCCCTGTTTTTGTCATCTTTGGTTGCGGTCTGCAGAATACATCCGGATTTCTGGTCGAAACAATCTTGAGATAAATAATAGGCAGTGGTGTAATCGGGCCGTACTATTTTTCCGGCGTTATCCAAGACCAAACTATCCCAATTCGTATTCTTGGCCGACTCGTCAACCCAATTGGTGTCCCTGATTTGTCTGACCATCTCAATTCCCTCTTGAGCCAGAAAGGTCGCTTCCGCTTTTCGGGCAATTTTTTCATTGGTATTGATTGCCATCGTGCCGATAGTGACAAGACCGCCCAAGATTGTGATAATAATGGTCGATGCGACTAAAACTTCCAAAACACCGAATCCTTTTTGAAACAATTTATCATTCATTGATTACAACTATTTTAAGGGGATTTCCATATAAATAATATTTTGATATTTTTGCCGGTGAATAATTAGTGTCGGTCAAAGTTAAAAATAGATCGGCGTCGAGATACAGATTCGTAGGGGCGAGCAGCAGTTTGTCCGATCCGGCGTTTTTTTTGGTATAACAATTATTTCCGGGTATCAGACAGTAAAATTCTATATAATCCGAGGTGAATCTTTCATTCTTGGCGGCATTAACCGCGCTCATTTCAACCTCATTGCCCGATCCGTAATCTTTGATCAGGGAAATCTTTTCAGCTTCAACTTTCATTTTGTATTTCAAAACACCCTGCTCGTAATTCTTCGACATCGAAGAAATACTGGTTATCATCGACTCGATTTCCGCGATATTATTTTTATAATCAACCTCTCTTTTGTAGCCGCTTAAATTCGGCAATGCCACAGCAGTCAACATTCCGATTATAGCGATTGTGATTAATATTTCTATCAGTGTAAACGCTTTATTCATATAATACACATTCAAAAAATTAGTACTTCAGAAGCGTAAAGAGATACCAATTGACAACATTGCTGCCGTAAAGCAAACTTAAAAGTCCGGATATTATTATAAACGGTGTAAATGGAAGAGTGTCCTGCATTGTCTTTTTCTTTGAGTAAATTAAAAATAGGCCGACCGCCGAACCCAAGACGAATGACAGAAGCAAGCCGAATAATACCACCGGGTAACCGACTAAAAGCCCCAAAATCATACCCATTTTAATGTCGCCTGCTCCCATCCATTTTTCTTTTGATAAAACAACCAGAAGGGCCGGCGCTCCCCCACCAACGACTCCGCCCAGTAAGGTATTGGCAAAACCGACTCCGGAAATATATCCGCCGCCAATAAAAAGTAATATCAGAGCAGCCCAAACAAAGTTTTCCGGCACATACTGGGTTTTAATGTCATATACCAATATTACGATCAAAATTGAAAAAACAAGGGCGTAAAAAAAGGTGGCGAACGAAAGACCATAAAGAAGAAAAAGTAGGGCGAAGAGCGAAGCGGTTCCAAATTCAACCGAGGGGTACTGCCAGGAGATCGGCTTTTTGCAGTAGCGGCACTTTGCCCGCAGGAGGGCGAAAGAAAAAAGCGGAATCAGATCGTTCCATTTTAAGGTTTGACCGCAAGAAGGGCATTTTGATCGGGTATAAAATATTGTGGATAAATCCTTTATCCGATAAATTACAACATTCAAAAAACTGCCGACAATCAAACCAACGACAAAAACTGCGAGGAATCCTTCTATCATATTCACCTTCCTTTAAGGTTCTATTCGATCCACCCTTAGGGTGAATCTTTAGAATCTTAACCATAAGTGCCACAAGCAAAAAAGCTTGTGGCACCGCTTGAAATTTTCAAGCTTTTTTAGTCGTTTTGCGTCCAATAATTGTATCCTGTCGGAATTGCGCCAACTGATGGGGCCTCTAGCTTGATCTCCGGATCCTTGGAGTTTTCCAGAGAAGCGAAGATAGCAAAGTTTGTTCCGTCAGATTGATATTCATATGGATTTGTGCCGGTCGGATCCTTCGGAAAAGTCTTTATGTAATCGATGCTCAAACCGGTAGTAACTCTGGCAGCCGCAATTTCCGCATCTGTTGTGGCTGTGATTGATGTGGCGGTTGCCGCCGCAACATACCCGCTTGGGTTATCGGAGTGATAAACCTCCAAAGCCGTCTTAATTTGTCGCAAATCGCTTTTTCTGGTGGCGTCCCGCGCTTTTGCTCTGGCGCCGGACAGAGCAACAAGCACCATCGAGGCCAGGATGCCGATGATGGCGATGACGACCAGAAGCTCGATTAAGGTAAAACCCTTTCTCCTCATTTTCCCTCCTAATTAAATTATTAAATTAAAAACCTTGTTTATTACATGAACGAAGGGTACAAGTAATGAACCAGTTTGGATTCACACCTCCTGTTGTAGGTTGATCTATTTTGTATGCACCGTATGTAAATCCTGAAGTCGTTGCTGTAAATGATGTCGCACCCATCGCTGTTGGCTTGTCCGTCGCTCCGGCTTTTAGATATTTCCAATTCGGATAATTAGCCAAGGTAGACCAATCCCCTAAAGCATCTGTTGTGCTACAAATATTGCCTCCTCCAGTAGATGCATTTGTGGGTTCTGATACCAAACGGCCATCATCTGTGCATGTGATAGCGGTAGTCTGAACAGATTTCAAATAAGAGAGCACGGCGGTTGCCTGAGCCGCTTTACGACCGCCGGTCAAATTAACCAAAATTACCGTTGCTAAAATGCCAATGATAGCGATGACCACCAGTAGTTCGATAAGCGTGAAGCCACGCTTCCTCACCACAGGTAGCTCGATTAAGGTAAAACCCCTCGATTTACTCTCATTCGAGTCTGAGCCTGAGGGCTCATCCCTCAGAGTCGAAGACGGGGCAAGTCCTATTCTTTTCATTTCTCCTCCTAATTTATTAATTTGTTTTAAATTATGAAGTTCAAACAATATGCTTGATCGACCAATCCAAGACATAAAAATTATCTTTACTGCAATTTTGCCAAATTAAATATTGGCAATAAAACGGCAAAGACAAGAAACGCCACTGCCATACCTATTATAACTAAAACGACCGGTTCAATCAATGTGGATAACGATTTAATTCTGGTATCGGTATCCTCTTCAAAATAATCGGCAACCTTGCCCAAAACTTTGTCCAGCTTTCCGGTTTCCTCTCCCACCGCCACCATCTGGCCGATAATTGGCGGGAAAATCGGATTTTTTAATAGCTCCGCAGATAAGGGAACACCCTTCTCGACACGAAGAATAATACCGTTGACACCCTCTTCATATAATTCATTTTTCATAATTGAGGCACCGGTTCGAAGTGCGTCGAGAAGCGGTACGCCCGAAGCGACTAGCATTTCCATAACCCGGGCGAAACGGCTCATATATATCCCCTCGACCAGTTTATTTATGCCCGGAATCAATATCTGAAGACGGCTGATCGTCCTCGAACCGGATTCGGAGATTATCCAGATTCTAAATACGGAAATTAACAAAACGAGGATAACGATCATCAGCCACCAGAATTTAAGCATAAAATCGGAGATTCCCAGCAGCAATTTGGTCGCCATCGGCAAGTTTGAACCGGATTGATCGAATATCAGTTTTAACTGCGGGATAATCACCGTAATCATATAGATTGAGACGCCCACCAAGGCCAGCGTGATAAAAGCCGGATAATACATTATGCTTTTTACTTTTGAGACAAAGTTGTTGTCTTTTTCAAGTTGGGTTGCCAGTTGATTTAGAACCACATCCAACTTGCCGGTCGTCTCGCCGGAGTTAATGACGCTGACGAAAACGCGGTCGAACATCTCCGGATGCTTCGAGAGAGCCTGCGAGAAGCTTGAACCCTCCTCTAAATCCTTAAAGACGGCGTGATAAATATTTTTAATCCGTTCATTTCTGGCTTGAGAAGTGACGACTACAACCGCCTTTGTCAAAGGAAGGCCGGCCGAGATCATTGTTGCCAGTTGCCGGGCGAATATCGCCCGATCCTTGACGGTTATTCTCTTGCCAAAATTGAAACTGATTTTTTGTTTTCTTTCGGAAATAATCTCCAAGGCAACCAATTGATGTTCAATCAAAACCTTCTCGGCATCATAAGCGTTGTTCGCTTTGACTGTGCCGGTTACAATCTCCCCCTTGTTGTTTTTTGCCTTGTATAAAAACCTCATAGGTTTCCGAATCAGGAATGAATAACGAATCTTTCTAATGGCTAATAACTAATCACTTTCTCCTCCTACCCTAGGGGAAGAACCGTTCGTATTTTCGTATTTTTGCTTATTTCGTACTTTCGTAGGGGTTTGGCTACTTAATACACCATCATCTTAAAGCTCTTCGGGTCGAGCGACCAGGTCAGGGCGTCCTCCAGTGTAATATCGCCGCGCGAGACAAACTCGGCTAAAACCTTATCCAAGCTGATCATACCCTCCGAAGCCGATGTTTGAATCACATTCGGAATTTGGTAATTCTTGCCCTCCCTAATCAAACTCTTGATCGCGGCGTTGGCAACCATAATTTCGGCCGCCAAAACACGGCCCCCGCCGACTTTTGAAATCAACCTTTGCGAGACAACTCCAAGCAAAACCGAGGCCAGTTGGCTTGAAACCTGTTGCTGAAGATGGGGCGGAAAGACACTAATGATTCTATCTGCGGTCTGGGCTGCCGAGATGGTATGAAGAGTGGTGAAGACCAAGTGGCCGGTCTCGGCCATAATTAGGGCTGATTCGATTGTTTCAAGATCCCGCATCTCACCAACCAAGACAACATCCGGATCTTCACGGAGAGCTGATCGTAAGGCGCGGGCGAAAGTGTTGGTATCCGAGCCAACTTCACGCTGGGAGATTATCGACTTTTTGTGGTCAAAAACATATTCTATCGGATCTTCAATGCTAATTATGTGCTTACGCTGTTCCTGGTTGATCCGGTCGATGATTGCGGCCAGCGTGGTTGACTTACCGGAACCGGTCGGTCCGGAGATAATCACTAAACCCTGATTCTGCTCCGTGAATCTCTGTAAAATCGGAGGAAGCCCCAGTTCCGGAAAACCGCGGATTGTTCTGGGAATCAAGCGGAGAGAGGCCGCCATTGTCCCCTTTTGGAAGTAAACATTGACACGGAAACGCATATCTTTGTAACCGAATGAAAAATCAATCTCTTTTTTCTGCTTTACGGTTACAAGCATTTCCTCCGGCGTAAAAGAGGAAACTAAAGAAGAAATCTCGCTCTCCTGCAAGACCGGAGCTTCTGGAATTGAAATTAACTTACCGTCAATCCTGACAACCGCCGGAATGCCGACAGAAAGGTGCAAATCAGATGCGTTTTTTGAAACGGCAAAATCAAGATATTGCGCGATTGCCGTGTTTCCATTTTCAGCCACATTCCCTCCTCCAATAAATCGCTATTTAGATTATACAAACTAAGACGACAAACATCAATCACCGGAGGTCGCCTGAAAAACCTCGTCGATGGTCGTAATTCCGGCCAGCACCTTCAAAATACCGTCCTGGCGCATTGTCAGCATTCCATTTTTTATCGATGCTACTCGAATTTCATTAGCCGGTCTTTTTGAAACCGCCAACTCCTCAATTTCCTGATTCAAATCCATTACCTCGAAGATACCGACTCTGCCCCGAAAACCCTGCAGACATTCGTTGCAACCCCGGCCGTAATAAAACCTAAGCTCCCGCGTTACTCGCGCCGCGTCAATGGTGTTTTTGGGAGAGATTGTTGAAAGTTCCGCTTTAATCTGTTCCAATATCTTGGGCGGAACTTTCATCTCTTCTTTGCATCTGGGACAGACCTTGCGCACCAAACGCTGTGCAATGACCAGATTGATTGAGGATGTGATTAAAAACGGTTCTATGCCCATATTAGTCAACCGAGGCAGAGTATTTGAAGTATCGTTGGTATGAAGAGTCGAGAGAACCAAATGCCCGGTCAGAGCCGAGTGGGTGACCATTCCGGCGGTTTCGGCGTCACGGATCTCACCGACCATAATGATATTCGGATCCTGTCTTAAAACACTCCTAAGCCCTGAAGCAAAGGTAAAACCGATTTCTGGCTTGATCTGGCATTGGTTGATTCCGGGAATTTCATATTCAACCGGATCTTCCAATGTCACGATATTAATACCCGGTCGGCTGATCCGATTTAAAATCGCGTAGAGAGTAGTCGTTTTTCCTGAACCGGTCGGACCTGTGGATAAAATTGTGCCGTATGGCCGGGCAATTGCCGCAACAGTCAACTGAAAAGCGCTTCCCTGCATTCCCAGATCTTCGAGCGAAAGTACGCCCTCCTCTTTGTCAAGCAATCTTAAAGCCGCCTTTTCTCCATTGACTGTCGGTAGCGTCGAAACTCTGATATCGACTTTGCGGTTTTTAAAAATCAAATCAAATCGCCCGTCCTGCGGAATTCTGTTCTCATCAATTTTCAGCCGGCTTAATATTTTTATTCTGGTAACAAGCGGAGCATGATATTCAAGAGGAATCAGAGCAATATCTTCCAAGATGCCGTCTATCCGGCAACGAAGCCGCAAGTGTTTGGTTTCCGGTTCGATGTGGATATCGGAAGCTCTTTTTGCCAAACCGTAACTTATCGAGGCCGCCAAAATGTTCGGAATATAGCCGGTTTTAATTATATTTTGAAGCTCATTTTCAGTCGTAATTAATTTGCCTCCCAGCATAACGGATAGGTCTTTTTCTTCAAGATTCTTCCCGACCGCTTCCTGTTCCGGCTTTTTCGAAGGTTTTAATTTGATTGGATTTTTTATCTCGTTTTCTATCTCCCGATCAATCGTTTCGGTGTCAATCTTGTCATCCTTTGCGGTCTCCCTCTCCGATTGTTCAAACACTTTTGGCTTTTCTGCGGATAACTTTTCCCCGAGAACTTTATCTTCAATCTTTTTTTCCGTTTCCGGTTTTTCAAAAGCTGTCGTCTCATCCAAATGAACCGGCTGTTTAACCTGGGTGGTAGAAATTATCTCTTTTTCCCTCGCCTCTTTATCCTGCGGTTTTTTCTCCTCGTCTTTGTATTGATCAAGCACCGGTTTTTCATCAATCGTGAACTCCGGTTCCAAACTGCCGCTTAAAACTGAACCCAAAAGGCCTTTAAGAGTAATCTTTTCCCCGCCGGCTTTAACAACCTTGTCCTCCTTTTTTTCGTAACCGATGTCTAATTCGGCCTTTTTGGTCCTGTCCCGATCGTAGAGTTTAATTACATAATCAATATCGTCTTTTGAGGTTGCAAAAAGCTCGACCTCGACTTCATTTTCCCGTTCGATAAAATCAATGATTTTTTGAGTCAACGGCACATCCGGTGTTTCCGAGGCAATTAAGTATTCATCAGCTCTATTCTCCCCAAATACAACCAATCGATATTTTTTGATAAATTCTTTCGGTAATTTCTTGAGAAACTTGTCCGAGATAATCTGATTCCGCAAAAACACCACCGGCAGACTGCCGCGTTTGATAAGAAGCTCGTTTTTACCTTTTTCCGAGTACTGTTTTACGGCATCATAAAAATCAATATCGCCGGTGATGAATAATTCAATCGCCAGATTTTTGTCCTTCATAAAAGATACCAGGGAATTTGGATAGCGAGCAAGCAGATCGGCCGGCCGAGAGATTGCGATCCGGACAAAGGTTTCGCCAACCGAAAAGGGAATGATGCCGAATTTCCTGACCAACTTTTCCGGAATCAAATTTAGAGCTTCTTTCGGGATTTGGACATTTCGAAGGGAAATATATGGTAACTTTAATAAGATACTGTAGGCCTTGTTAATCGTCTCCCGAGTCACAAGCCGGTTTTTTAAAAGAAAGTTTTCAATCTCACGATTCGTCTTAAAGGTTGTCTTCAATTTCTCGGCGTCCTCCAGATCCAAAATATTTTGCAACACAAAAACATCAAGGATTGACTGTCCAATTAAAAGATTGTCGGGCAAGCCGGCAGACGACATGTTGTTTGATTGTATTTTGTCAGGCATTTACGAAATGAAACCCCAAGATTTTAGATTTTCGTTTGAGAAATTCTAGAGTCCGGCGAAGGGATTGTCGCGACCCATTTTCTGAATCGGGGTGACAACCGGCAGGTTGCCGCTATTTTCGATTCCGGATAATAGATCCCTGGCTTCTGTTTTTACTGTTTCAATTTCAACCGCTTTTAGGTCGTCGGAGACGATAAAAGTACTCGAAGTGGTCCGGGATTGATTCCAAAGCCAGAAAAACCCAAAAGCGGCTCCGAGGAAGAGAAGCAGGCCGGCTATTGTGGAAAATAATTTTGGACTCATAATTTCTCCGGTTATTGATTCACGCTCTCGGTTAACGACTGCGTTCCTGTGGTCGATCCGGCGCCGCTTGTCTGTTTGTAGGCCTTGATCTGAACCGACAATGACATTGCGCCATTCCCGCCGTCGGCGATTGAGAGCGACTGCATGTTCATAAATCTTATATCTTTTTCTAGAGAAGCAATAACTGAACTTATTTGAGCGAAAGAGCCGTTAATCGAGAAACCGATTGTAATCGAATTGTCTATTTCACTGTCGGTAACCGAAACGGCCGGTATAACGACTTGATTTTTCGCTCCGATGGCTTCCAGCTCGGTAATCAGGTTCGGCTGGTCGGCATCCTTTGGCACGGCAACCAGCATCTGATCTACCAAAGTTCCCAGCTCGGTTAGGGAATCTGAAGCGGCTTTCAAGGAATCGAGTTTGTCTCTGGCCGCGTTTACCTCGCTGTTTAATTGAAGTAATTTTTCTTTATTCTGTTTGTACTGCGGAACCAGCATCTGCCAAGAGAAAATAAAACAAGCGCCGATAATCAGGATGGCAAACGCGACTGATGATGTAGAATTATTTTTTTTCATATCACTCCCCCGCCGCGGTTACTGATGGTTCGCTTACCCCGCTGTCATCGGTCGATGCTGTCGTATCCGTGGTTGCGGTATCCGTGGTTGCAGTTGATGATGTATCAGTAGCTGTCCCTGAAGTTGTGTCCGTGATTGGGCTGGTTTCGGCAACCTTCTTTGTATTGGTTTTATCGATTTTAGCCGTAAGCGAAAACGCGGCCGAGGCGGCATTCCCGCTTGAAACATAGCTGACCGAACCGAGTTTAATATCAGTCAATGTCGGCCAGCTCTTTAGGGCCAAGACCAGCTCTGCCACAGAGCGGTAGGAAGCGGTGGTACCGTCCAAACTTAATTCGCCCGTCTCGGATATGGAAAAACTGTTTAACTTTACATCATTGGTGATTTTTTTATAGAACTCCGGAAGAAATTCTGTGTAGGAGTATCGTTCGTTCTTGGCTTGTTTAAGGGCGGTTACAGCCGCCTTAAAACCGGTTGCCTTATCCTCAACCGAGGAGTAACTTTTACCGTTGATTTCAGCCGTGATCGAATCTTTTTCGCTTCCTCGTTCTTTGATAGCCGATTTTACATTGCTGTTTGCAACCCAAAAAACAACGGTCGCGCCAACCGCAATAATAACCGCCGACCAAACAAAAAACATACTATAATTAAACCCGGAACCCTCTGAAAACTTCACGATCTCCGGTTCCGTCGCGCCATTTGGTTTGGTTTCATCAACCATCAACCCTCCTAGAATCCTTTTCTCTATAATACATTATTAACTATTTTTTTTAAATGGTCAAGAAAATGTGTATAAATATCAGTTTGCCTTCGGTTGAGGCATATTTAGATAGCGAAATCCGGGCGGCCAATTTCTGCTTAAATTGTAATCATAATTGAATCTGATATTTACTAAATTCGTTAAATCATTAAAACTCTTAGCCACAAACGAACCGGTAAATATGTCGTTCCCTCCCCTGACGCCGATCGAGCCGTTGGTAAAGACCGCCGCTTGTATTTTATTGTTTCCCCCGAATACAAAATTTCCCGCTTGTTTCACCGTCACGATGACCTGTCTGCTTGCCGGTATCCGAGTCGATCCCGTTCCGTTGTAACAGGTTAGGGTAAATGTCGTGCCAAACAATATATTCGGGGCAATCGTTCTCTCTCCGGATTTGGGAACCGGCAAAGCGGCGTAAAGTGGGCCGTTTGATCCCCAGTTGTTGTAGTAATCCGGCCGATTGTTGGAGGCGGCGCAACTGGTAATATTCGTCGCCGGCGCCTCGGGCGACCAGATAAGCGTGACGGAAGTATTGAAATCAACCTCCGCCTGGCCGCCCTTAACGGAGAAACTGAAATTTGGCATGCCAGTCGGGATGACCGTCACCGAAATGGTCTCTTGGGCGATTTGAGCGCTGGCGCCGACGCATGTCAGAGTGTAGGGGGAATTCGGGCTGGTTATTTTTGGCGCCGTTGTGACCGAACCTGTATTCGGCATCCTCCCTACCGGCGGCGGAAATGCTGCATGAAAATCCTGTTCTACGTTATCGATGGTCGCCCCGCCGGAAGCGTTCAAACAGCGAAAAGTAAAAACAATGTCTTGATACTGATTCACGGTCGTTCCGGAGGGCCGGTCCCTGTCCGATCTGAAAATACTGACCCGAGGACCTCTTGGCGATTGGGCTTTTGCGTCTATATTTTCAAACAGAGGCAAACCGATGGACAACAAAATCGGAACGACCAGCCAATATTTTAATATCGTTATTTTTATCATTTATTGTCCCAAGACGATTATCCCAAGATGATCGGTTTTTTCATCATTAGGCAGGATATTGTATCCCGACGTTATATAAATATTTCCCCGCACGATTATGGTGCCGGCGCCGTAATAGGTGATGTTGCGGTTGATTAGCAGATCGCCGTTTACCAGCCAGACCTTGCCCTCCGGATATTTTGACTTATCAGATCCGGCGCCATTATTATTCGATTCGAAACTGCTCGGCGACTGGCCGGAGGACTGCAGGGACCATTGCGAATTTGATGCCAAAAGAGTGGAAGGGGAGATGACAGCGGCGTTTCTGGCCAGGGTATCTACTTTTCCCATAAATTCGGTTGTCTCGGAACTGTTCCATGTCGATTGGGCCTCGGGATTTTGAATGTAATTGCCGAATTTCCAGGTCGCTTGCGTATTGCTGACACTGCCTCCGGATTGGGCCAGGTTCCGTCCCCAAAATTTGAAATTATTCAAGAAACTATCTGTAGAATACGCATCGCCTGAAATTGTATTCCGCCCGTAAAACAATGCTGCTGTTTCCAACTTAGTATCTTCATTTGCGCCATCGCTTACCTTTGTTTGACTAGTTAGAACACCGACCGCACCGAATGTGTTGTTATCAAGTGTATAGCAAGGCCATACTAAATTTGTGAAAGTCTGATTAGCGCAAAGTGGATCCCATAATCTTTGATATACAAACCCAATTAGAAAGTCGGAATTATAATTAATAACCGCTTCATTGCCAGACATACCTCCATAAATATTCCTAACCACAATATTAGGATTATTTGGATCCATCTCAGAAACAGTTGTGTTCCCAACAATTACTTCCGGCAATTTTGAAGATACCGCAACCACAGAACTGAATCGAAATGCTCCGATGAGGAATGAAATTATTATTATAAATTTGAGAAATATTTTCATTTTTTACGGAACTATTACAGTGCAAATATATTCAAGTACAGCCGGTATAGTAATATTTGAGCTTGGTCGAATATCCCAAATTACTTGTCTTAAGGTAGAATCGTAAAGTGGATTTGTGACTGCGGTTGCACCGCTTACTATCCTAATTGATCCTCCCAAACCACCAGCTCCGGCCTCCGGTATACAACCTGCACTGCCCGCCCTTAATATATCATCTTTAATTAATACTGTTCCTATTGAGTTCAATTGTGAAACATTTAAGACGACTCTTATCTCGTCACCTGATTGAAGCGCATAAGGATTAAAAAAAGTTTCAGGTTTCGTAATATCATATAAAACTCCGCCTCTTGAATAAGGCTGGAGCACCTTGTTGATTGTAACATCAGATGATCTGATTCTTTCAATCAAAACTCTACCCCCGCCGCCGCCAGCCCACTCGGCATAACCGCCGCCGGAGCCGCCCGATGCAGATAAATTAAATGTCGTATTCGTAGTAACAGTATAGGATTTATATATTACATCTGAAGTCTCGCCCCCAAAGTAGGTACTGCCCAAAGCTTGAGCTGTCACATTGGAAACATCATCAGAAGTCAATTGAATCCATAACGATCCGCCGGAGCCACCACCACCATGGGCATGCTTGTCATTGCCACCAGCTTGCCCATTGGCATATATGTAGGAACCGGAATCGAGCGTTACCGACTTAGCCGTGATATGGACTCGGCCTCCACCGGCGCCACCTCTCCCCCAGTCGCCACTGTTTCTTTCACGGGCATTGCCACCGGCAGAACCGGCGCGTATCGGAGGGTCTGACGCGGAAACAGCACCCCTGCCATTATCAGGAGCAGCGCCAACCGGCCGACCCGGACCGCCCTTGCCACCATATCCGCCACCGCCGCCCGGAACATTGTTTTCGTCAGTAGCCCAAGCACCGTAGCCACCGCCTGGACCATTATTTTTCATAGGCATATTACTTGGTTCCGGATATGTTCCACTTGATGAAAAACCCTTTCCGGAAACATCAATCAGACCGCCATCTTGCATCACGAGCCGGCCGGCTAACACAATATCTACCTTTTTTGAACTTTCAGCGCCGATTATGTCGGCATAATCATCGCCCTCCGCAACGACTTGATCGTGAGTAACAGTTGCATAACGCTCGATTACCAGGGAATTAAATCGATTTGTTCCCGACATAGTCACGATAACCTGACCGGGATTACTGCCTTGAATTACTACATCATCATTTTCCGCAATATTAGTGCAAAATCCAGTAGATGTATTGCAATATCTATTGTTTATCAATGTACCGCTGTTAAAAATCCAAATTTGGGAAGCCTTTGATGATTTTGGATTTTTTGTCACCAAAACATTCGCAACTAATACGATCACAACCAGACAGGTCAAAATAGTCAGAATTCTAACTTTCCTCTTGCTTTCGAGAACTTTTGAAATTGAGTACTTTGCCATAAGCCCCTCTCTAATATGGATAATTTTTCCTATTCAATAAAAGAAGTTTCTTCAACTCTTTCCTTATTATAATACAAAAGTTCATAGTTACAAAGTGCCGAACTTTCGTCTTCCCAACTGATGCGAGTCGAAATGATTGTGACTTTGCTTACCGCTTACTTGCTTACCAGCTTATTGCTCTACCCATGTTTAATGTCGTAGCGAGGTTGGCCGAAGGGGATTCGGTCGGGAGCGCTTTCTTTTGCCAAATACTCCGAGGCGGGGTAGATGGTATCCGCTCCGAATTCATCGTTGATAGCGTCCAGCGCCCTGGCAATCGCCTTTCTTTTCTCGATTTCGGCAAAGATTGAAATTTGGTCCCCGCCCAGTTTTGACAGGTTAAAAGCCGAAACCGCCACATTTATCGGTCTCCCCCGCCAGGGACAGTTTTTTAATATTGAGGCGGCGTTTTCATAAAAGGTCCGGTCGTCGCAAAAAGGGGAGAAAACTTTTCCCTGATGAAAAGTCGAGACACCCATAAATCCAATGCAGACATAGACCCCGCCGGCTTGATAACCCTCCTTTCTGATCCGATAACCCGCCTTGTGGATAAGTTTGGTAAGAACCGCCTCCGCCCCCAGCTTAGTTCTGTGCTCCGGCGGCAAAACATGGGAATGGCCGATAGTTTTGTTCTTGATAATCATTTCGTCGACCTCGAATCCCCGCAGACGGAAATACCAAAGCCGGCCCCAATGTTTCAGGGTCCGCGTCAAATCGGGTAGATTAAAATTGTATAAATCGGTAGGGGAGTTGATGCCGAGGATTTTCAGGTTCGCTTCCATTTTAATATTAATTCCCGGGATGTCCGTCAGTTTGATTTTCGAATAGAAATTTTTCAGATATTTTAACTGGAGGGTGGTCAGCCCATCCGGTTTCTTCCTCTCCCCTGCTAATTTGGCTAAAAAATAGCTAGGCCCGATCCCGATTGAACATCTCAAATAATCCCCGACGCTTTCTTTTATATATCTTTTAATATTTCCGGCCAATTTCTCGGCCGCTTCCCTACTCTGATCTCGCGGAGTGAGACGAATTTCAAATTCATCGACCGAACAGGCCTTGAAATAGGGGGTGAAATGCTCGATTGCCCGCTTGATTTCCTTGTGATAAACCATATAAAGGGCCGGCCTCGCCTCGACGATTTTGATTGTCGGACAGATCATTTTCGCCTCCGAAACCCGGGCGATTTTCACTCCCTGTTGCTTCGCTTCATACGAGGCGGCGATGACACAGCCGGAGTCCTCGGTGTAGGGCGTCACCCCAACCGGACAACCCCGCAATTCCGGCCGGACCTGCTGTTCGACCGACGCGAAAAAAGAGTTCATATCGAGAAACATTATTTGAAAATCTTTTGGCGGTGTGGTGATGGACATAGGTCAATAATAGTACATAACCCGAACAAAAGCCAAACATCACTTATCCACAGAAATATCTGATAAAATGTTTAGGATTGATTTATTTTCTTCAAAATGTTATGATAATGAACGTATTTGAGGCGGTCTCATCCCTTTTGCCGTTGTAGCTCAGTTTGGGCCAAAGGCCCATCGGCCTCTGGTCGAGGCAGAGCACATAACCATTGCCGTTGTAGCTCAGTT
>ERZ1292623.512-Hain-H51-01um-R1-512-length-42169-cov-7_pt1 | contig 42169 bp, 59 predicted proteins | sample MGYA00564398_ERZ1292623 | MGnify/ENA primary metagenome ERZ1292623 (study PRJEB36523, sample SAMEA6512633) | groundwater metagenome | collected 2019-01-07 | study: AquaDiva: Metagenomics assemblies of 32 groundwater samples
TGGGTGAGGTCCGCACCGGCGAGGTTCGTATAGGTGAGGTCCGCATGGGTGAGGTTCGCGCCGGCGAGGTTCGCCTCGGTGAGCTTCGCGTAGGTGAGATTAATATTTTTCGAAAAAGCAATTTTTACCGCTGCACCAAGCTGGACGGATCGCGGCTTGTACTCGTAGCTCGCGTCCAGTTCGATCTCGCAGATTGTTTCTCTAGTAAAGCGGTTTAGGATCGGGAATTTCACGTCACACCCCCGCCTGCCGGAATTTTGTCATCGAGATTTCCGCATTGGTCGCCTCGATATCGTCTTCTTCATGAAGGTCGCCGACTTCGTCCTGCACCTGTTCCATCGCCACAACTAGGTAGTCCGTTCGAACATCTTTTAGGACGAGGGCAAAATTCACAAGTTCGGTGGGGTTGGACAGGTATCGCGCCAGCGCGTTTGCGGCGTCGATCACGCCGTCGAGCAGGCCGTCAATACGGTGGAGTTCGTCGATCTCGTCTTCTAGCTGGGCGATGATGTTATCGGTAACTGTCGGTCGGATCATGGGTGCCTCCGCAGTGTTGGAGGCAACTTACGCGTAATGAAACCATGCGTCAACAAAAAATTACACCCAGCAAAATTAACGCGATGGGCGTCATTGACATAATATTCCATTGCGGGTAATAATCTCCATCATGGAACACCCATTACGCCGATACCGCACGAGAAATTCTCTTAGCCTAAGCGACATGGCCAATCTGGCTCACACGTCCCCCGCCACCGTGTCGAGGGTGGAGACGGGGGGGCAGGCTCCGTCCTTTGGCATGATCCGCAGAATCTGCGCGGCTACGGGTGGCGAAGTTGAGCCGAACGATTTTTTCAAGGACAACCCGGCAGCCTAAGCCGCGACGTCAAGGAAAACATATGGTTAATCAACAAGTTAACCAGTTAACCGAACCAAACGGGGTCGCACACCCGAGCCGCGGCTCGGGTGAATCGCTTAGGCGCCCGCGATCGTACCACCCGCCAGTCTCGAAAGGTGCGATAGGACTGGCACCCGTCTCGTCTGCCACGCGTAGCGCGAGCGTTCAGGGCCGTCCACCCGGGCGTCCCCAGCATTTTCTACCCCCCCTAAGGGACTGCCTCGCTGGGCCTAGCGCCCGGCGGGGCGTTTTTTTGGCGGCATGAAGAAATACGGTGCCATTCTCGCGGACCCGCCGTGGTCTTTCAAAAGCTGGTCAGATAAGGGTAAAAACCGCCACCCTGATTTTTTGGTGCGTCAGAAGGGGCTATCCGAGCGCCATTACAAAACCATGAGCCTTTCCGATATCGCTAAATTTCCTGTCGGCGATTACGCGGCAAAAGACTGCGCGCTTTTTCTCTGGACCGTCGATTGTATGCTACCGGATGCCATACGAATCGCCGAAGGATTTGGATTCAAATTCAAGACGGTGGCTTTTACGTGGGTCAAGACTAAGGCCGACGGCGGGCACCATATAGGTCTTGGCTACTGGACGAGGGGGAATCCGGAACAGTGCCTGTTTTTCACCAGAGGTGAACCCAAGCGCAAGAGCGCGGCAATCCGGCAGTTGATCGTCGCTCCCCGGCGCGAACACTCACGCAAGCCGGATGAAGCATATGAACGCATCGAGAACCTCGTTGCGGGGCCTTACCTCGAACTCTTCGCCCGCTCGACCAGAGAGGGTTGGGACGCGTTTGGAAACGAGGTCGGGAAATTCGGGGAGGTTACCTAGATGTCACGCCGCACGATCGCCACCAATAACAACTTGGCGTTCATGAAATGAAAATCAAGCGCGACAAGATCGACACCGTGTTTTCGAATCTGGTCAGGGAGCGCGCGGAGTGGGTCTGCGAGGTTTGTAAAAAATTCTTCCCCGAAGGCCGCCGGCAAGCCCTTCATTGCTCGCATTTTTATTCCCGCCGTCATCGTGGCTTGAGGTGGCACCCGGTGAACGCCGCCGCGATGTGCTTTGGGTGCCATGATCATCTTGGCGGGAATCCGGTCGAGTTCGCGCGCTGGGTGGAAAAGCATCTGGGCAAGCCGGCCGCGGGAAAACTCCGCCGCTGGTCAAAACGGATCGTGAAATTTTCCAAACCTGAGCGCGAGGAAATCCACGCGTTTCTCAAAGACGAGTTGTCGCGGATCACCTGCCTGCGGGGGTTCGGGGCGCTGGGCCGGATAGAGATTCAGACGGCACCGATCATTCTTGAGCGCTTGGACGCATGAAACAATCCCTGGCAATCTCGCCAAAAATAATCGCATTTATCTGCCGTAAATTCAAAATTTCCGAGGCGGATTTCTATTCCAGGCGTCAGTCCGTGCCTCCACATGGCAGGGTCTTGCCACTGGCCAGACATACCGCATGTTGGCTAATGCGGGAAGCATCAAAGAAGTCTTATTCGGAAATAGGAAGAATAGTTTACCGTGGAGATCATACCATGGGTATATACGCCGTTAAAAGCATAGAAAATAAGAGGTCTAATGATGTGGATTTTCTATGTTTCACTGAGTCACTTCTTATGGAATACAAAGAAGAAAATGTGAAATCAATCAATGCTGTCAACAATATTAAATGATATTTGGATTGGAGGGATCATCCTAACTTGTGCATCTCTTCTATTTGTAATTTTTCTTGATAAATAAAAAGGGTATCAGGCAATGCTACATGATATTGGTGTCTGGATGGTCATTATTGGTTCTATAGTTCTTATATCTTTATTCTATCTGGACAGATAAATGAGCATCAAAATTATTTCTTGGGCGCTCGACGTTCCGACCCGGACCCCCTCAATAAAATTAGTTTTGATCAAACTCGCCGATAACGCAAACGATGAGGGAATAGCATGGCCCTCCATTAATCACATATCTGCACAAACCGGCCTTTCCGTCCGGGCTATCCAGTACGCATTGCGTTGGCTGGAAAAGCAAAATCTGATCATACGCAATGAAAAATTCGCAGAAAACGGCCGCCAATTGACCCCTGTGTATAAAATTGTGCATAATTTTGGGGGGAGGGTGCAAATCTTGCAGGGGGAGGGTGCAAATCTTGCAGGGGGAGGGTGCAAATCTTGCACCCCCTATATTGAAGAACCGTCACTAGAACCGTCATTAGAAACACCCCCCTTAGATTCCCCCCAAGGGGGGGTATTAGAGGATTTTGAAAAATGGTATAAAATTTACCCAAGGCGACTTGCCAAAGGCTCGGCAGAACGGGCCTACGTAAAGGCCAGAAAACGGGTCCCTGCGGAGGATCTTCTGGCAGCTGCCACAAGATTCGCGGAGGAAAGCAAGCAAACGCCGCCAGAATTCATTCCTCATCCGGCTACCTGGCTGAATTCAAAGCGCTGGCTGGATGAACGGGCGGATGCATCCTACGCCAGAGCTAGGGAGGTCTGGTCGACGGCACCCTACAAAAACTATACCGATAAGCGGTCTTGGGATGAGTTTTTTTCGGCATGGAAGACCGGATGGAGACCGAGCGGATTTTTCTGAAACCGATTTTAAGCGGTGCTGGATGCCCAACTTTTCTCAAAACAACCTACGGGTGCCATTTTTCCGACTCGGGCCTTCTGCGCGCATCCCGGGGCATCCTAGAGGCATTCAGTGTCGATTTAACATGGAGGATTTACAGGGATGGGCGAAACAGCACTTTGGCGAGCCGTGATTGAACAGGCCATCTTGGACGCGGCGAAAATCCACAAATGCACGGCGCGGACAAGGAGCCGAGAACGGCTTGCCCGCTACGCCGCTTTGGACTGGCTGGAAAACGGCGGGGAAGATTTTGGCGTGGTGTGCAATTTTGCCGGCCTGGATCTGAATGCCGTGAGAGAAAGGGCCGTTGGCGCGGTAGAATTTTCCAAGCTGAAACGATGGAGATGGCGGAAACGTGCATTTAATAGTTGATTATTGGGTAGTGCATCAGTTTGGAATCTGTGGTGTTGAAGGAGACGCCGACCACGCGGGCAATCGACCGCATGGAAGAACCCTCGCAAAGCATGGAAAGGATTTGGATGCGCTTCTCTAGGGGCAATTTGTTCATGCCCCTATTATCTGAACTTTTATACTTAGTGTCAAGCATAAAAGTTCAGATTAGGGATTGATTAAGGCAATACCCCTCACTATGCTGAAAACTCTACTGGAGGTAGATATGACTGAAAAAAACCCAGTCGAAATGTTCAATGAGCTGGTTCAAATGGGATACCTTATTCCTGCCAACTTAGAACCAACAAACCTGATGACGCCAACTGCCTATATTAGCGTCCCGACTGCTCTTGTCTTCGTAACGCCTCCCGTGCTGGTGTCCCAAGAAAAGGGGGGTTCCGCCAATGCCAAATTGGGATCACGTTCTAAAGGAAATAAGAAAAGAAAAAGACGACCCAGTAACCGGTGAATCCGCCTCCGATAAGGTCCGCAAAAGATATCTTGCGCAGCTCCATGACCATGTGGGGCGAAACGTCATCTGCTATTATTCTGGATGGCTAACGAAGCCTAGAATTGAGGGTATAGATATCAACGATGAGGACAAAAATGGTTTTATGTTATGTATCCACAAGCTGGATAGATCAAAAGGTCTAGACCTTATCCTGCACACTCCAGGCGGTAGTGGTGCAGCAACAGAGTCTTTAGTCAACTACTTGCACCAAATGTTTGGGAATGACATTCGGGCCTTTGTGCCTCAGTTAGCAATGTCAGCTGGGACTATTCTTGCTTGCTCTTGCAAAGAAATATACATGGGCAAGCATTCCAACCTTGGCCTAGTGGACCCACAAGCGATTATTGGGTTATTATTGACTTTTTGGGCATCGTCTAGTAATATTTTATTTGAATGGCAAGGATTCCCCGCCCATCCGGCACACCGGAGTCAGAACGCAAGAAGTCTAGCGACGTTGTGCTGGATTTATTCCGGCGAGGGCGTCTGGAACGCCGTCACGTTTTGGCTGCTGAGTATATCCGGGATATTGCGTGTGCGCTGTCGGGAGCGATGCTCGCGAGCCCTCGGTACGAGCCTAGGGAATGCGATATTTCGAGAAAATATGGCGGCCGGGCCCTGCTTGAGCGCTTGCCGGATAAAATATATCTACACTGGAAAAACATCTACGGGCCGTGGGAGCAATCTCTCTTGATTCCCGTTCTCGCCAGCCGCTCTCTTACGTTGTTGAGGCTGGCTCTCCTCGTTATTGTGGAGAATGCCACGCCTGTTCAACTCAGGGCGGCGTTCGGCATTTCGGCCAGCGCGAGTGTTTCCGGGCATATTTACACGGCGTTGGAATTATATTCCAAGATGGCGAAATTAAAATAGGTAATAAGTACCGATAATAAGCGCCTCTGATGGCGTCCTTATTATACCATAGCTTTAATAAGGGTGCTAGTTGGGTTTGTTGTTATAGATAATGATTCTCAAGTGCTCACGGTTTTTCTGGTGGCAAGTCGATAATTTGGTGAAGGTTAGTTATTCTATAGGCCACAGGTTTGCCGCCACGCATCTCAACATTCACATCTACAACAAACCCCTTGTGATAAATATTTTCCTCCGTATTCCGCATCTGGTCTTTTATTCTTTGTTCGGCCAGATTGGCCTCATATATCAACGCTAAGTCTTTTTTTGAAATTTCCTCAATAATAACACGCTTGCCACTGCGTTTTCCTACGTCCGCATTGCCAACATCTGAACGTTTAAAGGTCATTACCACCCGCTCATAGTCAGCCGCCGAGATTTTGTCTAACTCCTTCTTATGGCTTTCAATTTCCTTAATCGCTTGCTGTGCTTGGGAGGTATTAAATTCGACGGTGGCCTCAACCTGGCGCCTGCCGTCTTTGTAGCTTACGGCACGAACTTGACCTTTACCATTGGGGTCATTGGCAATGGCTGCGATTGACCCCATTAGGTCTTTTAGTTCACCTTTAGAAGCGTCTTGGACCCGGCCACCTATCGTGAAATATTGGGAAATGTTGTCCTTAAAAAGATAGACGAAATCCCGAATAATTATGGTCTGATCCAGAACACCAATAAGTGATCCGAACGACGGTATCAAATCAGCAAGAATAGAGCCCGGTCGGATTTCTTTTATAAAAATCCGAGCCTCGTCTCTAAGGTCTGGATGGTGGTTCCGCATATACCGCTCGTACTGACCAGACAAAGCGGTAAATGCCGAAACGAAATCCACCAATTCAATCGGCTTTTCTACGTCTAGGTAGATTTCGATATGTGCCGACGTTTCCTCCATCAGCACATCATAGAGTGATTTCATTGAAAGTAAAAGTATTTTCTGCTTGACGGACATAGCTAAGGAGACCAAGATTACCCACATAAAAAGGGCGGCCCTTCGGGGCCGCCAAGGTTTGGAGTACTATTCGGCCATAAAATGGGGGATCAGCCTAATGCCATTAGGCGAGATAATTTGTGATCATTGTAAACGTCTAGAAGCTGACCCCCATGTGGATCACTCATGCATGAATCATAAGATGGAAGAGACGCGACGAGCCGGTCTCCGCAAAGCCGAGCCAACCAATGTCGATCCCGATTCCGCAGGGTTGGTCCATTGGCATCAGTGCTATGGAGACCTCTGGGAGGCCAAGGTCTCCTTTGAAAAAGAGCATATCAGCCGCTCCATAAGGGCCTCGATCGGTCTATTGGCCGCGCGTTAATTTCTTACGAACGCGATCAACAACGATCTTTTCCAGCGGCGTTTTGGGATCGGTGAAAACGATCTCGGCTGGCGGCTCCCCGGCTTTTTCGGCGATATCGCTGATGAGTCCGAGGACATCCTCGACGCGGCGGGCGACGAACCATTCTTGAATTTTTAGCCAGTCTGCCTCGCTCGGCGTCCGGGTGCCGGCGCGCCAACGGCGGACGGTGCGGTCCGATATTCCAAGTTCACGCGCCAAGGGGGTTTGCCACTGGTTCCCCCAAACAACCCGGCCTAGGCGTTGGAGTTCGTCGGGTGTGAATGCTGGTCTTTCCATTACATTCTCCCGGCCCGCGCCAGAATAATCGCGCGGCGCAGCCACACATCTGATCGTGGCTCGTCGATTATGATCTCGGAGCCGTGGAATCCTGTGTAGCTAGATCGACCGTGAAAGACAGCCATGTGTTCCCGTTCGGCGGTCCACGGGATTTCGTGGTCCGAAATGCGAAAATCTTTACCGCCGGGAGTGGAGCAATAATAACTACTGACCCGGCCGTTGCGAGATACCGATTTTCTGACATCTAGACCCATTTTGCGGGCGACCCGCGCGGCGGCAAGCAGGCTCTTTCGCGTGGCCTTGGAGCGTTCTTCGGCCCTTTTTTCGCGGTCTTTTTTCGCGGTCTTCGCCTGTGCGCTGGCGATCGCTGCCCGGCTCGCCACACTAGTCCGATAAGGTCGTGTTTTCAAATTAATAATTAGAGGATCTGCGTAGCGCCGCAGTTTTTCACGGACTACCTGTAATTCGCGGATCGCGCGGACGGCGGCTTTCGTAAGGCCGCTTTCACGGGCTGCGACGTTGGGGCTGCTGCAAAGCCTGGCGGCAGTTTTCCCGGGATGTTCGGTGGCCATTTGACCCTCCTTTATGGATGGTGTCGGACAAAATCGCCCGTCCGATGGTCCTGATTGTATTTATTTTAGGACCGATAGCAACAAGAACATATTCCCATTCTGGAAGTAACTAAGTCATTGGTATAATTGCAGGTAAATATGAAGATACTAACTAGGGTATCGGGCAGACCTAAAGGCAGGCCGAAGGGGGCCAGGTCCATCACCCAGCTAGATATTACGGAGAAATTGCGACGGCTGAAATGCGATCCGATAGAGGGAATGGTACGGCTCGTTTCAAATCCAAAAACAACACCTGAACTGCGGGCCAAACTATATTGTGAACTGGCTCAATACGTTTTCCCGAAACGCCGGGCGGTCGAACAGACAATCGAGGATAATCGCAGCGAGGCCATAAGAGCCGAGGAGGCTAGACCAGCCTTAGAGGCCCTGCTAAGCAGACTGGACGCCGCGACCCAGACTATCGAGGGAGTTGTAAGGACTGACGAAATACCAGGGGACCTGGCAGGAGCTACCGTCGTCGATTGATCCCGTGATATTTTGAGGAATGACCTGATCTTTTGAGAAAAGATCAGGTCAGACTGCGATGCGCGAACGTTCTGGCCGCTGGCTCACACATATCTGCATGCAAATATGCATTATGATATGCGTTTAGCGCGCGCACTAGTTGTGGTTTGGCGTGTTGCAGCGCGGAAATCAGGCTAAGCCATTGAAATATATGCATTCACTATTTGTCATAATAGATATTATGCGAGGACCGATCGGTCCAGAACCAGGTATGAAGCGCAACCAGACGTTGCATATAATTGCGCGATTACCGGGAAACACCGGGTTTGTACCAACCTAAGGTTGTATTTACGGTATCCAGATACCAATGGGGCCCCCCTTTCGGTATCCAAATAGGGCCCCTGCCGATAAAATGGGTCCCATCGAAACTGCGAACGCAACTGGATCAACCCCAAATGCTCCTGGCCAAAATTTTTTGGGATTTTTTACTTGACCACAATTGCCTTTAAGGACGGCGTTCTTGCTGGGGATACTCAGGTGTGCTGGGGAGGCACGCCGCTTTACGAGAGGAAAGTTTTTAGAATCGGTCGCGTGCTGTTTGGAACTGCCGGGTCGTCGGAGTTCACGTTTCTTTTCTACGACTGGCTCAAGGGCGGGTGCGGTCGGATACCGGATATCAAAATTGAAAGCTCGCCATGCGCCCTGGTTTATGCCGACGGGCTTTTTATGTTTACCGACAAATTTATTCCGCTGCCGATACCCCATCCCTTCTGGGCCATCGGGTCCGGGTGTGAATATGCTATTGCCGCGATGCATTTGGGGAAGAGTGCTGTTGAAGCTGTCGAGACGGCCATGAAGCTTGACGCCAACACTGGCGGGTCGGTTTACGCCATCGGCAACGGCTAAGTTCCGCAACATAACCGCATATGCCTGCCGATATCGTTCGGGGGCGGATTTTTTACTTAGGAGGAAAAGCGATGCCTGACAGAAATCTGACCGTTATTTATCGCAATGGCGTCTCGGTTCAGCGGCGAGTAGCGGCTGGTGTTCCTGACCAGGTAAGAGACAAATATCTCAATGGCGGGTTTTTTGCTGTTGTGGATACGTATGGCGGTCCGTTATGGACCATCAATCTCCGGGAAGTCATCGACATGACCGACACGGAAGTGGTCTAGGTCTTTTAGATTTCAGGAGGAAGCATGACGAAGCCCACACTACCTTTTGCCAATGGCGGGGCGGCCGTACAGGCCTTGGCGCCATTCAAGACCCAGGTCATTGATCTTTCGGCCACTGGAACCGTGGTTACGGCTGGTGTCGCGATTGGGACTACGACGCGGGTTATCGAGCTTTATGCCGACACGGCTTGTCACATCGCCATGGGTGCGGCTCCTACGCCTACCACTTCCGCGGTCCCGGTGGCCTCGCATTCCCCGAGAGTTTACCGGGTGGCCGGAGGGGAGAAGGTGGCTGGGATCACGCAGACCAACGCCGGGGTTGGCAAGATCTGGGTGACGGAACTGGATTAGTGTACCGCGGTCCGGGTTGGAGCGAGGCCAGGGGCGGCCCAAGGCCCATTTTGGATTTTGAGTTCTTCCGGGGATCGCTGGATAGCCGTATTACTTTTACCCGGTCCACTTCCGGCACGCACTTCAATAGCGCGGGCGTTCTGGCTACGGCGGCCGTGAATATCCCGAGATTCGACCATAAGCCTTCCGACAGCAACGCAACGCTCGGGCTTCTTCTGGAAGAAGCCAGAACCAATCTTTGCCTGCAATCGGAAGACCTTTCGACCACCTGGTTAGCTACTCGGTGTTCGGTAGTGACTAATCAGGCGGCGGCTCCGGATGGTACCACTACTATGGATAAGGTGATTGGGCTTGAGGTGCCTGTTGCTTTTGCGAACGTCAGTCAAGCGATCGTTTCCGAAGGCTCCACACAATATTCCTTTTCAGCCTTTCTCAAAAAATCCACAAGTATAAAGATGCTGTTCCTGATTGCGGCCACATCGGCCAGTTGGGACAAGACCGTGAACTTCGATACTGGGGCTTTGGAGGCGGGTTCCAATACGGCACCGAACGCCGCCAGGATAGAGGACGTGGGCGGCGGGATTTATCGTGTTACGATTACCGTGACGACGGGGGTTGCCGACCTTACCCTTACTCCTACAGCTTACATCATCCCCGATGGAGGCTCGTGGGCGTCGAACTCCGGAGTAAACGATGGGTTTCTTATGTGGGGTATGCAAGTTGAAAAAGGGGCCTTTTCGTCTTCCTACATACCCACAACCACGGTCTCCGTAGCTCGCACAGCGGACCTGGCTACGCTAACGCTCGCCAATACCGGCTTTGTGCAAAGCATCGCGTCGTATTTCGTAGAAATGGACTTTGCGAGTTCGGCCTCCACGCTGACGGGTCAATGGGCATTGAGTGTCAGCGACGATTCTGCAAACAACGCACACGATCTGGCCCTTGACGATGGGACGGAATCCGTCCCGCGTTTTTATGTGTTTTCGGGAGGTTCGGCAATCGGCAACGTGGCGATCACGGGGGTTGCCGAAAAGACGCTCTTCAAGGTAGCCTGGGCGGTCAAGGAGAACGATCTTTCCGCGACCATCAACGGCGGCACCATCACACAGGATTCCACGGTCACGCCCATGCCAACCGGCATGACGAAGCTGAAAATAGGCAGACGTGGCAACGACGGGCAGAATTTTACCGGCCATATAAGAAAGCTTCAAATCTACAACGCCAGATTGCCGGACGGCGTTTTAGTGGAATTGACAAGATAACCAAAAAGGAGAAGACAATGGCGACGAATTTGAAACCGAATCCCATCGTACAGGGGAACGCCTCGAAATCGTCTGACAAGGACGAACCCCGCGACCCGATCCGTGGCGAAAAGAAAACCAACCCGGTGAAGTAAATAAAAATCGAAAGATCGAAAGATCGAAAGATCGTATGTTGCAGGAGCTAACCCGGGTAAGATCGCTCGATCTGCGCGAGGCCTTGCGGTTCTACGACGGTGTGTGGGATCTTGGGTGGGAAGCGGTGGCGGCCTTAGGAAGGGCGGACCGCTTCTTTCTGCTCACCCATCTTCTGCACAGGGAAGACGCCATCCACCCGTGGATTTACGAAAGATGCCGCGAGGTTGAATCCGCACCGAACGGCCACATCGACCTTTGGGCAAGGGCCCATTACAAGTCCAGTTTAGTTACATTCGCCGGGTCCATACAGGAAATCCTCAACAATCCCAATATCACGATAGGTATATTCTCGCACAACAGACCGACCGCCAAGAAATTCCTCGGCCAGATAAAACAGGAATTCGAATCGAACGGCATCTTGAAGAAATGCTACCCGGAAATCCTTTATGAGAACCCCCAGCAGCAATCCCCCCGCTGGTCGGACGACAGGGGGATCATAGTCAAGCGCACAGCAAATCCAAAAGAGGCAACGGTGGAGGCCAACGGCCTTGTGGACGGCATGCCGACGGGTGCCCACTACACCTTGCGGATATACAACGATGTCGTGACGCAGGATTCCGTAACTACCCCGGAGATGATCGAGAAGACCACGGAAATGTGGCGGCTTTCCCAAAACCTCGGAACCGAGGGCGGGAGAGTTTGGATCGAGGGAACGCGGTATCATTTCTCGGACACCTACGGCACGATCCTGAAGGAGGAACTGTTTATCCCCAGAATCCACCCCGCTACGAGGGACGGGACGGCGACCGGGGAACCGGTGCTGGTCTCCCGCAAATCCCTGGAGGAAAAACGCCAATCCCAGGGACATTATATCTTCGCCTGCCAGCAGCTTTTGAACCCCGTTGCAGATCAGGCGCAAGGATTCAAGGAAGAATGGTTGAGATACCACGACGGCGCCTCGGGAGCCGGGATGAACGTCTATCTTCTGGTCGATCCGGCGAATGAAAAGAAAAAGCATTCCGACTATACCGCCATGTTCGTTGTGGGGCTGAACGCCGACAACAACTATTACGTGCTGGATATCGTTCGTTCCAGAATGAATTTGACGGAGAGGGCGGATGCTCTTTTTTATCTCCACAAGAAATGGAAACCGCTTTCCGTGGGTTATGAGAAATACGGCAAGGATTCGGACATCCAGCACTTCGAAGATCGTATGAGGCGGGACAATTACCGCTTCAATATTTACGCCCTCGGAGGGAAACTCAAGAAGGAAGATCGCATCCGCAAGCTCATTCCTCTTTTCGAACAAAATCGCGTCTTTTTACCGGAGATTCTGTATTTCGACGACGATGGAAAGAAAAGAGATCTGATCCATGACTTCGTGGAACAGGAATACAAGGGGTTTCCCGTGGCTACGCACGACGACATGCTCGATTGCCTGGCCAGAATTGTCGATCCTGATTTTCCCACGAGCTGGCCGATGGAGGAAGAGGCCGAATTGGCGGGCAGAAAACGTTATGTCTCTAAATCGAAAGAACCGCACACCTGGATGGCTGTATGAGCATATATTCCGGCTCGGAACGTAAAATCGCCGATCAGATTACGGCCTGGTTCAAGTCGTCCAGGGAAGGTTTATCGTCCTACCGCGCCTCCATCCGTGAGGATTACGATTTCTACTCGGGACGGCAATGGGACGTTGCCGACGAGCAGTTCCTTCAGGAAAACAAACGCCCCATCATCACGTTCAACCGCATAGGACCAACCATTGACGCGGTCACAGGATCCGAACGGTTCAACCGCCAGGCCATACGGTATCTTCCGCGTACCCTGGACGATGGTCCGCTCAATGAAATGATTACCAACGTGGCGCAATGGGTGCGCGATAGATCGGATGCCGAGGACGAGGAATCCGAGGCGTTCCAGGACTGCCTTATCACCGGACTCGGGTTCACAGACACCTGGCTGGACGTGGACGATGATCCGGATGGCCAGATAAAAATCCAACGCATCTCCCCGCTGGAAATGTACTGGGACATCAACTCCCGCAAGCGGAATCTGGCGGATGCCGCTTACATGATCCGCGTCCGTTTAATGGACATCGACGAGATCAAGCAGAACTGGCCCGGGAAGAAACTGCGCTTCGATGAAATCCTCACATTGGATAAGGATGGTTCCGACCCTCACGATGCAACTGCCGCGAAGTTCTACCGCAACGACCAAAGCGGGAGGATGGCAGCGAAGAAATCCATTCCCGTTCTGCAATGCCAGTGGTGGGAGAAGACGCCTGGCTTCCGCGTGGCGAACCCGAATGGGCAGGTCGAGGAATTGAGCCAGGAAGAATTGAATTCCATCAAGGACATTGCGCCGGAAGTCCAGGCTGTCCGCATTACCAAGAAAAGATACTACCAGGCTTTCGTTGCCGGAGGCACGCTCCTGGAAAAGGAAGAGTTGCACGGGGGCGATGTCCCGGGTTTTACATTCCGGCCGATTACCGGCAAACGGGACGAGGACAGGAAGACGTGGTTCGGCCTCATGCGCGCCATGAAAGACCCGCAGAGATGGTCGAACAAATTCTTCTCGCAGATTCTCGATATCATCAATTCCAACGCCAAGGGCGGTATTCTGGCGGAAAAGGGAGCCTTCTCCAATATCCGCGACGCGGAAAGGAAATGGGCCAAACCGGACGCCATCGTGGAATTGAACGATGGGGCGCTTTCCAGAGGAATGATCCAGGAGAGAAAACCCGCCCCCTTCCCCTCGGGCCTGGACAGGCTTATGCAGGTCGCCATGGGCGCCGTTCGGGATACGACCGGCGTCAATCTGGAATTTCTAGGATTAGCGGAACGCACACAGCCCGGGGTTGTCGAGGGCGCCAGAACGCGGCAAGGCCTGACGACGCTCGCGCTCTTCTTCGATTCGCTCCGCAGATACCGCAAGGAACAAGGCAGGCTTCTCCTGCATTTCATCAACCGTTACATAGACGAAGGAACGTTGATTCGCATTGTTGGCGAAGACCGGTATGTTCCGTTCTCCAAACAGCCGGACATGATGAAATTCGACATCATCGTGGACGAGGCGCCGACTTCTCCGAACATGAAACAGGAAGTTTGGGCTGGTTTGCAGCAGGTTCTTCCCGCTCTCATCAAGTCCGGGTTCCCCTTGCCGCCGGATATTATTGACTTTTTGCCGCTTCCTTCCTCAGTAATAGCGAAGTTCAAGAAGTTTTACGCTTCCCAGGCGCCTTCGGAAGAACAGCAGAAAATGAAAGACGCCGCCGCCCAGGCGCAGCTGCAACAGTTGTTTGCCGACATCAAGGAGACCGAATCCAAGGCCCTTGAGAATGTCGCCAAGGCACAAAGCCTTCTTGAGGCCCGCAAGAACGATGCGGCTAAAACTCAACTCGATGCCCTGAAGATGGTGGCGGATTCTCTGGGCAGTTTCCAGGAACCCGAGACACGAAGTACAAATCCAGGAGATGACGGTATATCATGAGTATCACAGAAGAAATTCTAGGCAAAGACGAATTTATTGAAGAAGCCAAGGTAGAAAAGCAGGAAATTGTTGTTGAAAAGCCTGTAGAGCAAAAAGAAGAAAAGCCCGTTGAAGAAAAGCCAACAACCGTTCCGCTGGCTGTTTTCCTGGAAGAGAAAAGCCAGCGCCGGCATTTTCAGCAGCTTCTCGAAGGGCAGGCCGAGCAACTGAACGCGTTGCGCGAAAAACTCGACAATTTCACGGCGAAGCCGGTGGAAGTGCCGGAGAAGGATGACGATCCAATCGGGTTTCTTGCACATCAGACGACGGATACCAAGGCCTCCATTGATGCCTTGAAGGCCCAGATTGCCGAACTGAGCGAATCCCAAAAAGTCGAACAATTTCGCTCCGCATTGGTCAAAATGGAAACCGACTTTGCTACCTCGAAGACGGATTATTGGCAAGCCGTGGAGTTTCTTAAATCGGCGAGACGGCAGGAGTGCGAGGAAATAGGGTATTCCGAGAAGGAAATTCAGAACGCCATCAGTTCCGACTACAGCAAGCTCGTGCAATCCGCCGTGGCGAATGGCAAGAACCCTGCGGAAATCGCTTATAAACTCGCGGTCTCGCGTGGGTTCTCCGCGAAGGATGCAAAGACAGAAGTAACTCCCGGGGGCATAAAGGCCACCAATGAATCCCTGAAGAAGCTCGCCCAAAAACAACTCGCCAGCAAATCGCTCTCCGGGACTTCAAGCAAATTGCAGAAGGACGATCTTACGACCGAGGCCGCCGTCATGGCGGACGATAGCGAATTTGACGCTCTGCTGGTCGGCAGGAAGAATGAAAAGAATTGGGAGCGTTTAGCACGAGGCTAAGTTCCTCCGGCGAATCCGGTCTCGTTCATCACCATCCGTAAGGTGTTAGTCCACCGTGACTTGCGCGGTGTTTCGGTTGTGCGCCCGCCGCAAAGGGCGTCTGTCATTTTTACTCACAAAAGGAGCAGCCAATGGCTACTACCCCTTTTGGAGTCAATGACGCCGAAACCGTAAAGCTCTGGTCTAGGAAACTCTTCCGGGAGTCTCTTAACCAGCTTTCTTTCGCGCCGTTCATTGGTTCCGATTCCAACAGTGTCATCCAGGTCTTGGACGATACATCGAAAGGGCCGGGCGACAAGATCACCACGATTCTCAGAATGCAATTAGCGGGTCTCGGTGTGACGGGAGATTCGGTCCTTGAAGGCAGTGAAGAAAGACTGACGACCTACACGGATAGCGTCTTGATCGACCAGGTGCGTCACGCCGTTCGTAGCGGTGGGCGGATGAGCGAACAGCGCGTTCCGTTCTCCATCCGTAACGAAGCCCGTCTTGGCCTACAGGACTGGTTTGCTGATCTCTGGGATACAGCGATCATCAACCAGCTTGCCGGCAATACAGCCGCGACCGGAGCACAGACGGGGAATAACACCGTCACGGCACCGGATTCCACCCATAACGTCATCGCCAATGGGGAGACTACGGAAGCAACCCTGACGGCCGCCGACACGCTGACGCTCGACATGATCGACGCAGTTGTTGAAACGGCCGAAACGGGGAGCGTTCCAATCCGGCCTATTATGGTCAACAACGAACCGTACTATCTCCTGTTCCTGCATCCCTATCAGGCAACCGATCTTCGTACGAATACAGCCTCAGGTCAGTGGCTGGATATTCAGAAGGCGGCGATGCAGGGCGGACGCGTGGACAATAACCCGATCTTTACGGGGGCGCTTGGTGTCTATAACCAGGTCATTCTTCATAAAAACACGCGCATTCCTGTTTCGCCCACTAACGCAAGCGTCAGGCGGGCGATCTTTGCCGGGGCGCAAGCTGCCACAATTGCCTTTGGGCGGGACAACGGACCCAACCAAATGACGTGGGTTGAAGAGGTGTTCGACTATCAAAATCAGCCGGGTATTTCCGCCGGAGCGATTTTTGGCGTCAAACGCACGATCTTCAACAGCGCGTCGTTTGGTTCCATTGTCCTGTCCACCTGGGCTGCGGCACACACTGGTTAAGGAGAGCAATAATGGGTACTTTTAAATCCAATAAAATCACCAACGTGCCAGCCCGCCAGATTCATGCCGGAGCCAATGTCGAGGTCGCCTTGTATAGTGGGTCAGCGTCTCTTTCTGCTGGCGATATTGTGCAGGTAACTAACATTGCCAATGGCGGCCGGGTTGTCGATGTGCAAATCATCGCCAACAATCTGTCGGCTTCCATCGGTCCTACGGTCTCCGTGGGCGATGGGAACGACTCTGGCAGGTTCGTAGCCACTGCAACGGTCAACGCAACCGTTGTCGGCAGGATGAATCTTGTTGGTGGCGCCAATTATGAATATACCGCCGACGATACGGTGGATGTTCTTATCGCCGGACCGGGTGGAGACCCGACGGCGCAACCGAACATCGTTGCAATTATCACTACCGTTTACGACAATTAATGCAATCCGAGGGGAAGGGATAAACCCCTTCCCCTCTTTTTCCATGGGTGACTCTTGCGTCTCGACAATGTAAATCGTATTCAAATCAAGGGCGATCATCATAGGGCTGTAAATCTCTACAGGAAATATCTGGATAAAAGGCCTGATGACGCCCTTGCAGAACTTCTTCTGGGTTCCGCTTTCCTGCAAATGGGCGAGATTGGCCAGGGGGCGGATTATATACAGCGCGCCTTGAAGAAAGCCCCTGATCTGATAACCGGGTATGTCAATCTTGTCGCCGCCTTGCGGATGAGTGGACGCCTTGAGGAAGCTCTGGCTATTGGATCGGAGGCATTGGAGCGATTCTCGGGCGCAGAAGGCAAAGCCAGAAAAGAACTAAAAAGCCTTTATACGAATACGGGCACATGCTATCTGGAATTAGGTTCCCTTGGAAAAGCGGAAGAATCTTTCCGGAAGGCCATTGAAATAGATCCAGAGGATTCCGACGCCCATTGGAATCTCGGCTTGGCGTTTTTGGGGCAATGTAAATTCAAAGAGGGTTGGCAGGAATATGGGTGGGGGTTCCGGTCTAGCGAAAGACTGGCGAGACCCTACTGGAATGAATTCAAGGAGTGGACGGGCGAACCACTCAAGGGAAAAACCATTCTTGTCTGGGGAGAGCAAGGTATTGGGGACGAAATGCTATTTGCGAACTGTCTGAAGGACATCCAGCGGGACGCAAAAGCCGTTATTTTCGATTGCCACCCAAGATTGCAACCTCTCTTTCAGCGGTCCTTCCCTTCGATCAAATGTATTGGGACGCGGAAGAATAACATGCCGGGAATTTTTGATAATTACGCGCTGTCGATTGATTACCATGTACCTATCGGCAACCTTCCGGCGCACTACCGAAACAGCCCGGAGAGCTTCCCGGACAGGTCATATTTGAAGGCCGATCCGAAGGCCGTGCAGCGTTGGCGCGAGCAAATAGGTCCAGGTGTTAACGTGGGTATCTCCTGGCAGGGGGGATTGCAAAAGACTAATTCCTATAAACGCTCTTTCCCGTTAGAAAAGCTTCTTCCTCTTTTCAAGAAATTCCAGAAAGAGGGCGTTAATTGGGTCAGCCTGCAATATGGGCGCGTTTTCGACGAGGTTATCGACCTGGAAAATAGCCACGGCGTCAAGATACAACATTATGACTGGGCACTGGAAGATTATACCGAGACCGCTAATCTGACGGCGGCCTGTGATATCGTGGTCAGCGTTATCACGGCCGTTGTGCATCTGGCTGGCGCGTTGGGCGTTCCAACACTTGTCATGGTGCCGGTGGCTCCACCTTGGAAATTCGTCGAAGGGGAGAAGATGCCCTGGCATCCATCCATCAAGCAAATACACCAGGAGAAGATGTTTGCGTGGGATGGGGCTTTGAGTAAAATAGAGACCGAACTGGATTCTTTTCTCAAAGGCGCCTCATGCAAAAAACAACCCTGACGTCTTTCACCAAAGACGGTTATGAGAAATACGGCAAGAATTTCCTCGAAACCTACCGGGAGTACTGGCCAGACGGCGTACCATGCATCGTCTATTACGAGGGACAGCAGTTCCCCGAAAAGGACGATAAGAAAGTCAAATGGAAGAAGATATTCAGCGTTCACCGCTTGAGAGAATATCTACAACAGGTTTCCTGTTTCCCCCTGATGTCCGGCAATACGGCAAAAGGCTATTCGATCAATTATGATGCCAAGATGGCTAGAAAGCCCTTCATGCAGGTTCATACAATGCGCGAGGCGGCTGGCAAGGTATTCTGGCTGGACGCGGATATTCATACCTTTGCCAGAATACCGGATGATTTTCTAGACAGCGTGCTGCCGGACGATAAATTCTGCTGCTATCTTGGGCGCGACAAGGGAAATTCTCCAATTCAATATACGGAAAGCGGGTTTCTTGGCTTTAACGCCGAACACCCGCTCGCAGACAAATTCGCCAATGCCTATCTGAGCGTATTTCTTTCCGGCATGATCTTTACACAGAAAGGCTGGCACGATTGCTATGGGTTCGATCTTACCCGCCGGTTTTTTGATAAGCCGTTTGCCTTTCATGATCTTGGTGAGAACGTTAATATGACCGGCACCGCCCATGTTTTCATTAATTCAATACTTGGGCAATATATGGACCATCGCAAGGGCAACCGTAAGTTTGGAAAATCCAAGCCGAGTGATCTTTCGTCCCCAAGAAAAGAAGAATATTGGAGAGAATGACCGGCATAAACGAATTGTTCCTTGAGCGCCAGAACGGGCGTTCCCTAGATGCCATAGCCAGCGATCATCTGGCCAGATACGCCTGGGCGGCCAATGTCTTGAGGAGCAAGATAGGCACCGGGCGCGTTCTGGACGCCGCAAGTGGTGTTGGCTACGGAAGCTTTCTATTGGCGGAGGCGGGATTCCAGGTTGACGCCATGGACATCGCCCCAAAGGCCCAGCAAATTCAGAAGGAATTCTATAGCCACAAGAATGTGGCGTTTCATCTTTGCGACATAGCGAAGACCTCCCTCGAACGGTATGACGCCATCGTATCTTTCGAGACCATCGAACACCTGCCGCATCCGGAAGATTTTATAAAGAAATGGGATGCCAGGATTATTCTAGCGTCCGTGCCAAATGAGGCGGCCTTGCCTCATTCCAGCGAGGCCTTTCCATTTCATTACCGGCACTATACGAAAGAGGAATTCGACAGTTTGTTGCCAGGCAATAAACAATGGTTCACCCAATATGGTAAGTGGGAATTGTACAAAATACACCCTGGGCACACAGGCAGGACGCTGATAGCACTAATCGAACCATGATCTTTTGCAACGGCGTTCCCAAAAACGGCACGAATCTACTTTTGAAAATATGCGGGTTTCTGGAATTCACGGATGCTCAATATTTTATATTATCGAACCCAGATGGATCGTTCCGCGCAAGACGGCAGCATTTAGGCGAGAAAGAACACATCAACCCTTCCATGGTGTTTATACGGGACAATGGCTATTTCTGTCATTCCCATGTTCTTCACGAACCAAAATTATACAATGACCACAAGGTCATCACCATATTCCGAGACCCCAGGAACGCATTGGTTTCCGCCATGCGCTACAAACCTGCGCCGCAGACAAAGGGCGGGGAGTACTACTTCAGAGGCAAGTATAAGCTTTCCGGAAAACATCGCATACTCGATCTTATAAGGAACGGCTATAACAAATTTCCTACGTGGGCGGATTACACAAGAGCCTTCCTCCCATGGCTGAAACACGGTCTTCCGGTAAGATTCGAGACCATCAATACTATCAATACCCTCAAGGCAATCCGCGATTATCTGGGTGCGGATGGGGACGTTGACTACCTGTCCGGTCACCTGATCGGGAACGGGAAAGAAATAGATAACAGGCCGATGTATGCCGCCGATAGCACATGGTCAGGGGAACTTTCTGACTGGCATGATTATTGGGACGATGAAATACAAGCGGCTTTTGAGGAAACCGGCTGCCACACGCTTCTCAAAGAACTCGGCTATGCACGTTAGGGTTTATACTGGACACGATCCGGTTCATAATATGGTGTTGCGCGCATTCTTCGATGGATGCAAAGCCAAAGAAAAACATCTCGTTCCATTCGAGGAATATCAGCCATCCGATGTTGCCGTAGTCTTCGGGACATTTAAAAAGGATATACCAGCATCCTGGCGGCGCGGCGTTGTCATAGAGGAACAAAAAAAGCGCAAAAAACCCGTTGTCATTCTGGATTCCGGGTATGTCAAGCGCGGATCTGGCGTAAATGCCTATTACGCGTGCGGTCTGAACGGCCTGAATGGACACGCCGACTTCAAGAATAAGAATATGCCGCCCGACCGCTGGCAGGCGCTTGGCGTGCCGCTTTTACCATGGCGGAAAACCGGCTCCCATGTGGTGCTTTGCGGCCAGGTCCCTTGGGACGCCTCCGTACAGCATATAGATATGATCGCGTGGCTGCACGAAACCGCCAAACTCATCCGCCAGAATACGGATAGGGAAATTGTTTACCGTCCGCATCCTCTGGCGGTCAAGCAAAGTCCGGCGCGGCTTCCCGGATGCAGGACATCCGTAGTGGCGTTGAAAGAGGATCTGAATAACGCATGGGCCGTGGTCACTTACAATTCGAATACTGGGGTGGATGCTATCCTGCACGGCATACCGAATTTTTGTCTGGGGACAGGATCCATGACATATGGGGTTTCGTCAAGGGACCTTGGCCTTCTGGAAAGGCCCTTTCTGCCGCCTCATCGGGAACAATGGGCCTATAACCTTGCCTTTACGCAATGGCGTCCGGACGAGATGGCCGCTGCGTGGGAACATCTTTTTTCATGATTCAGGTTTCCTCGCCGGTCTTCTCGGGCAATGAAGTTGCTTATGTAACCGCCTGTGTTCAGTCCGGCATCGTTTCTAGTCACAGCGATTTTGTAAAGAAATTTGAAGGCATATTTGCAGACAAATTCGGTATGTCCGCGGTTAGTTGCACATCCGGTACCGCGGCGCTGCATCTGGCCCTTCTGGCGGCAGGCGTAGGGCCGGGGGATGAGGTCATTCTCCCGGATCTGACCTTCGCCGCAACAATAAACGCCGTGCTTCACGTCGGCGCGAAGCCTGTCCTGGTGGACGTGGACGCCAATTGGAATATCGACCCGCATAAGGTGGATATGGCGATTACTCCGGCTACGCGAGCCATGGTGTCGGTTGATCTCTATGGCCAGCCTTGCCAGATAGGCGCCCTCAAAGAGATACGGTTAAGGCATGGCATCGTCCTGATCGAGGATAGGGCGGAATCCATGATCGAGCGGGAAACCATCGAGGGCGATTATGGGTGCTTCTCGTTCTACGCGAACAAACACATCACCTCCGGCGAGGGCGGGATGGTGCTGTGCCACAATGCAGAGCGCGTCCGGTTATTCCGTTCCCACGGCATGACCAAGCCCTATGAGCATGAGGTAGCTGGCCTGAACTACCGTATGACAGGCCTGCAAGCCGCCCTGGGCGTTGCCCAAATGGAGCGTCTGGACGAGATGTCGGAAAGACGCCGGGAGACCATCCGGCGCTATCAAATGAATGGCTTGGAAGGCCGCGGGAACTGGCTGTTTGTGATAACTATTGCCGACCCAGTCACCATGGCGGACACCCTCAAAAGCCACGGCATAGAAACACGGCCCGTATTCAAACCACTGCATTTGCAGGCGCCCTATAAGCAACATGGCGCCTTTCCGAATGCAATGAAGGCATGGAAAACCGGCTTGTGCCTTCCGACAGGGCCGCATTTAAGCAATGAACAAATAGATTATATCTCCGCAACAGTACTAGAGGCAATCCATGTCTGATATACGGATTTTCATAGGCTACGATCCAAGGCAGCCAATATCCTATAACGTACTGCAACATTCCATTGTTATCCGATCCACGAAGCCCGTGGCGATTACACCATTGATCATTCAGCAATTGCCGATCAAGCGGGTAGGGCTTACGCCCTTTACGTGGACACGCTTTCTGGTCCCCCATCTCTGCGGCTATGAGGGATGGGGGTTGTTTCTGGATGCGGACATGATCGTTCTGGACGACATAGACAAACTTTTTGCCATGGCGGATTCCAGGTATGCCGTCATGTCGGTGTTGGGCGCCGCGAAATTCGAGCATGCGTCCTTGATGCTTTTCAATTGTTCACACGAGGACAACAGGAAGCTTACCCCGGAATATATCGAAAATGCCCCCGCCCTGCACGGGTTGCAATGGACCCAAGCTATTGGCGATCTTCCGAAAGAGTGGAACCACATTGTTTTTTACGATGAACCAAGGAGAGACGCGAAACTCGTTCATTATACGGCTGGCGTTCCGGTTTTCAAAGAGGTGGAGGGTTGTGAATATTCCGAGGAATGGGGAAAAGACGCCAGGTTCATGGCGTCGGCACAATCCTGGCAGCAATTGATGGGGAATTCCGTTCACGTCGCCAAGATACAAGAGTTCCAGAAAAAACGGAAAGCAAACGGACGGAGTCTAATCCTTGGCTGATGCTCGTACCTTTGGGACCATGATTACCCGCATCGAGCGGGAGATAAAGCGCGACGGCATCACGGCCGACATCCGTGACGCAATTGTTGACGCCATAGATTCCTATGAAGCCGAAAGGTTCTATTTCAATGAAGGAAGCGCTAAAGCTCTCACCACTGCATCTTCTCCTTTCATATCTTCAGTACCAGGAAACATTATCTCGATCGATAGCCTCACTATGGATTTCTCGGGCAGCCGGATACCGCTTCGTCATTCGGACGCTGTCGAAATAGATGAAATTGACGATGGCGTGGCCGTTGGGCAGCCCACGGTCTGGGGGTATTACAAAGACCTGATACGGTTCTACCCTACCCCAGACGCAGCTTATACCGCGCACATCAAGGGACAGGTAGAACTTGTCGAAATTTCCGCTTCCGCCAGCGCGGCTGTCACGAACGCCTGGGTGACGGACGCGGAAGCCATGATACGGGCAAAGGCAAAGGCAATAATTTTTCTCCACAGATTACGCAATGAACAGCAGTCCTTCTTCATGGAAGGAGCCGCCGAGGCGGCAAGAAAGCGGCTCTTGAACAAGACTTACGAGAAATTGGCTACTGGCCGTATTACCAAGACGGATTTCTAGCCATGTATTCCAAGATCATTGGGTATGCGCCAGACGTTGAGCCAACGACACCTGGGGTTATAAAGAACGCCGAGAACATTGTCCCCACTGTCAAGGGGGTTTCCTCTGCCCCGTCCGCCAATAATACGTCTCTCGATGTACTTACCGGAACATGCGTCGGTGCCATAAGCATCATGCAAACGGATGGAAGTGTGCGTACTTTCGCCGGAACTACGGGCGAGCTGTTCGAAGCGGCCGGAACGGGATGGACGGATGTAAGCCGTGGCGGTGCTGATTATACCGCTGGAGCGTCCTGGCATTTCTCTCAATATGGGGATATGTCTCTTGCCACCAATGGCGTTGCGGTCTTGCAATTTAGTTCATCGGGCGCCTTTGCCGATCTCACTGGCGCCCCCAGGGCGCAGGTAGTAGAAGTCATCAACAATCAGGTTTTGGCGCTTAATACAAGTGACGCCACCTTTGGCTCGTCTCCAAACCGCTGGTGGTTCTCCGCCCTTGGCAATCCGGGTAGCTGGGCGCCGTCCATAGCCACACAAGCGGTCTCCAACACGCTTTCCGATACGCCTGGCGAAATTACTACCGGGAAGAGAGCCGGTAGCAATGTACTAATTTTCAAGGAACAGGCCACCTATCTTGGCGCCTATGTGGGGCCGCCGGAAATCTGGCAATTCCTGCTTCTGTCTAGAACCGCCGGGTGCGTTGGGAAAAAAGCCGCCGCTGCGATAAATGATTTTGTGTTCTTTATGGGGATTGACGATTTCTATATGTTCGATGGCGCCTCCGTGCGTCCCATCGGCGGGGATTTGCGGGACTTCTTTTTTTCAGAGGAATTGAACAAGGATAATTGGGATCAGGTCATCGCCGTATCAGATGTGGAAAATTCAAGAATATATTGGTATTACCCAAGCCTTGTGAGCGGCTCCAATAAGCTGGACCGTTTCGTCGTTTTCGACTATCTCCGTAACCGCTGGGGAACAGGTCCACGGAACATCAATGAAACGGCCGTGACGGTGGAAACGGTCTTCCCCTATATCCGGACTACTGGGCCAACGTATAATACCTTGGGGAATTTTTACAGTACGTACGCCGATCTTCCTGCCATTTCCTTCAATTCTTCTTTTTGGCAAGCGCGTGTCAATCGAGTCGGTTTATTCAATACGTCGCATAAATTACAAACATTCGATGGCCCAGCCACGTCATCTACTGTGATATTCTGGGATATGGGGCAGGAATCTCGCTATAGTTTTATCAAGCGTCTGCGTCCAAGATTCCTAACCACGCCATCGAGCGCCACGTTGACCCATTCGTACCGGGATGATCTTGGTGTAACGGAAACATCCGATACGCCAACCGTCTCCATGTCGGAAGGAAAGTTCGATTTTGAGCGCGAGGCCAGATGGCATTCCAGCCGCGTGACGTTCAGCGGGGAAATGGAATTAATTGGGATCGACGTTGATATAACGGGGGCGGGCGTTGAGTAAGATACCGGAATTGCCGCGTATCGCCAAGCCGCCCGCAACCGAATCTCCCTATATCACAGGGCTTTACCGGTCAATCGTAGATAGCCTGATAGGAATAGCGTCCCAAATAAACCTTCTCTCGGAAGATAAGATTTCCGGCAGTTACGGCGCGCGTACCGCGCAGCCTTCCACCGTCATTCAGGCAATCGGCGATTTTACCAAGAACATAGTCCCAGCGGAAGCCGGAACCGCCGGGGCAAAATATGTGGTGTTGGGTTGGATAACAACGGTAAACGGAACGGCGTCGGCGGCGACTTCCCTGGAAGTTCGGGCGCTAACGGGGAATTAAAATTCGTTTTTGTTCCGCCAGCGTTGGCGGACGAAGCGTGGCCGTTCGTTCTAGAGGCCATTGAGAGGGCGCGCGCGCACTCCACCAGTACCTGGTCGCCGCAAGATGTCTTGAGAGAAATCAAGGCTGGCGCGGCGCATCTTCTATTTACCGCCAGAGATGCCATAATCAGCGTTCTTGTTATGCGGTTCCTCGAAAAATTCGATGGCAACAAAGAAGCCCGCATCTGGATTTTCTGGGCGTCTGAAGATTTCTATGACTATTTTGATAAACTTGAGGATTATGCAAAATATTATGGGGCCAACGAGCTTACGTTCTCTTCTCCAAGGAAGGGTTGGGCAAAAGTAGCGCCAAAACTTGGCTTCGAGGTAGCAGAAACCCTATATAGGAAGAGGTTGATATGAGCGGCAGCGGTCAAAAATCCGTCACACAGACAAGCACCAGTTCGCCACCGGCGTTTGTCATTCCCTTCAGCCAGCAATTGTTAAGCCGTGCCAGCCAAGTCAGCAATCAGCCTCTCCAGCCAGCCCTTCCCTCTGGCGAGCAGCAGGTTGCGGGTTTATCAAACGCGGAACAACTTGGGCTACAGAATCTAACCAACCAGGCGCAATTTGGCACACCGAGTCTGAACGCGGCCGAGCAGGGACTTGCCGCCCTCATTGGACCCGATGCCGCTTTCTCGCCGCTCACGAATCAACTGGTTAGTTCGGCTCAAGGGAATCTGGTGGATCAATTCAACCTGAACGTGGCGCCTGCTGCCGCGGCGCAATTCGCGCGTGGCGGGACATTCGGGAGCACGGCCAATCAGGAATTGGAGGCCGCGCAGAGATTCGGCCTTGCGCGGTCACTCTCGGAAACCGAATCCAGCATCCGGGATCAGGCGTTGAACAGGTCGCTCGCGGCATCCAGCCTGGCGCCGCAACTGGCCAACCAAAATCTTCTGAATCAGCAGTCCGCTTTCAATGCCGGTACGCAACAACGCGGCATTCAGCAATCCATCAACGATGTAAATCTACAGAATATTCTGGCAGAACGCCAACAACCCTTGACACAACTCGATATCTTGGCCAAAGCCATCGCGGCGGCTCAAGGCGGGTTCGGGAACTCTTTCGCCACCCAAACGGGCGGGGTAACCTCCAATCCCTTCTTGGGCGCCCTCGGGGCGGGAGGTGCCTTCCTTGGCGGGCTAGGCTCCTTGTTCGGCAGTGGAATTTTCAATTCTTCCAAGGATTACAAGAAAGACAAGAAGCCTCTTCATCACAGGGAAACGCTTTCCAAACTCGAATCCATCCCTGTAGAGAAGTGGACCTACAAGCCAGGTATATCGGATTCGAAGGAACACATTGGCCCCTATGCCGAAGATTTTAGAGACGCTTTCGAAGTAGGAGACGGCAAGAGCATTGCAATTGTGGATGCGGTGGGGGTTGGTCTGTCCGCCATCAAGGGCTTGGCTGAACGTGTAGCGGGGTTGGAAAATGCCGGGAATCGCTGATTTCTTGAACGACAAGGAGCGGGTGTCGAAACTTTCCAGTTTCCTCCTTGGCCTGGGTCAGGGGATTACTACGGGGAATGAAAGGGGTTTAAGCACTTTCGGCTCACTCGCTCTCGGGTTTGGAGGTGGTGGGCAGGCGCTGGATCAGCACGAACAGAACAGGTTGCAGAAGGAACTTATTCAATCGAGACTATCGGCGATAGAAAGAGAAAAAGCAGCCCGCGCCGCCTTCTCGAAACTTCTTACTCCCGAGGCGACCGTTCAGCAGGGCGATAGTCAGCAGCAATCCTCTCAGGATCAAACACCCTTCCGCGACCGTACCGTTCAACAGCAGAGGCAGGACCTTGTTTCGCTCGCACTAACCAACCCGGACACCATTCCTCTTGCATCGGAATTATCGAAAATTCTCCCGCCGGAAGAAGATGTCAAGCAATATAGCGTGACTTCGAATGGAGAAACGCGCGATGTGGTGCTTACGCCTCGCCAGGCGCTTGAGCTACAAGGGCGGGGGATTGAGATCAGCACGACGCGTGGTCCGCAAAAGCCGGAGACTATCGTCAACGTTCAATCCGGCGACGGAACGATACGTGGTTTCAGAAATGACGACCCAGCCCTTGATGCGGCGCTAAAAGCGGGAGGCAGGAAAATAGGGCTTAGCGTCCAGGCCCCAAGCGTAGAGGGATTGCTTCCAACCTCCACGACAGCGGATAATATTCGGGAAGACCTTAACGCCATTTCTCGCGCGCGGTTCACGATTAGCACCGTCATCAAGGGAATCGAGGCAGACCCAAGCCGTGGTGGCGCGTTGGGCACGGTGTCGCGCCTGTTCCAAAAAGGCACCGGCATCCTTGGGGATTTTTTCAAAGCGGACGCCGCTATCGGCTTCACGAACGATGTGGCAAACCGCGTCCTGCGCGACATAGAATCCGAACAGGCCGATAAGGCCATTTCCGGGTTTTTTGACCCCGCCCTTCCCCAGAACACGGTGTTCGAAAACAGCCTGGCCTATGCCTTGGCTCGCGCGCGCAAGGGATCGGGAAGGCTCAATTCGGATGATGTGGAAAATGCGCGCAAGGATGTTGGCATTACAGGACTATCCAGTGTAAAGGAAGTCATTGCCAGGCTTCGAGCCGTGGATAATGAATTAACATCATCGGAAGGCGGATTACAGCAGAGATTAAAGGGGGCGACAGGAAACAAGAAAGAATCCTTACCGCAATTTGAAATCAGGGACGGCAAATTGGTGCCTGTGAAATAATGGGGGAAATCATCGTTCGCGGTTTGGGGAGGGTCCGCCTTAAGGGAGATAAACCGTCTCCGGAAGAAGAAAAGGCGATACTCGACGCCTTGAAGGGCAGACCGGAAAACGCGCCTGCTCCTTTTGGGGGAAGTCAGGATATTGATCTTCCTGCGGAATTATCAAAACGGAAGGAAGCCCTTGCACAGCGCCCGGAAATCACCAAAGCCACGGGAGGATTCGTTACTAGGGAAACCGCGCAGATGGTAGGCGCCACGGGTGGCGGAGCTATCGGCGCGGCCACCACGGGTCCAATTGGTCTTTTGGCTGGGTCAAGTTTGGGCGCTGCCGAGGGTTCCTTGCTTTTCGACACGGCAGAGAATCTTCTTCGCATGCGAAAGAATAGAGAGCCGGTTTCTCTGGAAGAGGGTGTGAAGCAGGCGCTGGATTCGGCGCGTGGCGAGGCATTGTTTACGGGTGGCGCTCAGGCGCTTGGTCCCGCGTTCAAGGTGATAAAACCTTTCATCGGGAAAACACTCTTACGTGTCGGCAAGCAAGAGCAAGCCAGAGCGGACCGCGCCGAGAATGTGGGGATTAAGCCGGGTATCATACAGGTAACACCATCTACCGCCGTCAAAGGATTCTCACAGGTGCTTGGCGTTTTTCCGTTTCTTGGCGCGCCATTCAAGAAAACAGCCGCTCGGGCCGATCAGGAAATCACGAAATCCTTTGACGATATTCTAAATACTCTTGCGCCAAATGCTTCGCTTTCCAATGTGGGGGTGGATGTCACCAAGGCTGCTTCCGCGCGGTTCGATAAATTTCGCAGGGTGTCAGGCACCCTCTATACCAGATTCGAGGAATTGGCCTCATCGGCGGAGAAGGGGCTGGGGGCCGTCAAGGGCATCGTGCCGACCGCTGATTTAGTCAATCTCGGAAAGCAAATGCAGGTACAAAAGGCTGCCGGTCAGATCATATTGAAAACCGGAGAAACACTTAAGGCGCCGGTCACTGATCCATTTGGGAAATTCATAGATCAATTGCCAGCACTTCCTAATAGAATTTCCGTTTCCCAGGCTAGGCAATTGCAAAGAGACCTGCAAAAAGCCATGAATAAAGCCGCAAAAGACGGCTTCGATCTAAGCCGCGGTATGCAAGCAAAACTCGCTTTGGAGCAATCCATAAATAAATTGGATGTTTCGCAACTGCCGGCAGAAAAAGGACAGGAGATCATAGACGCGCTTACCAAGGCGAATACCTTTCACGCTTCCGGAATTCTGCGGTTTGAAACCGCTACAGCGAAGAAGTTTGAGCGCATTGACAAGAAAATATTCAAGTTTGGCGCCACTAGGGCCGGGAGCATCAATTCCGACCAGGCGCTGGGCGCCGTTTTTAACGCCAAGAGCGCGGAGGCTTTAACGGACCTCCGAAGCATTGTTGGACCAGAATCTTTCAAGCGCGCCTCGGCGTCTTTTCTACAGACATCTTTCAACAAATCCATGGTGGCGACAGACAGCGGGACTGTGTTCAATCCCGATAAGTTCGCCTCCCTATTGAACCTTGATTCTGCAAATGGCAAGCGCGCTCTTGCGGCCATGCTGAGTGGGAGCGCTGTTACGCCAAAACAGATTGAGAACTTTATCGAGGCATCCAGGGCGGCAAAGAACTTTTTTGTTCCGGAAGCATCCAAGTTTCTATCGCGGCGTTTTGTTTTGGGGGGCCTGCAAAGTGTCGCTGGCGGCATCGTCATGGGTGGGTCTGCCCTAAGCAACCCCATCGCAACAGCGGTTGCCTTTATTGCCACTAAACATCTTGGCAAAGTCCTTACCTCGCCGGACAAGCTAAGGGCCTATACCACTATTCTGAAGGACACCACAGCAGACCAGGAGAAGCGGGCCCTACTGATCCGGCTTGTCCGATCCCTAGACGATGGAGAATAAGAATGGCGGTCAATGAAACAATAGACGGGTATTCCTCGGCAGCCGCCAGCAATACACCAGCGGGCACGGATGCTATTGGACCCGATCTTGACGACCACCTTCGGGACATCAAGAAGAATATTCGCATTGTCGGGGAGACCAGCAAGGCCGAGACGGCGCCCACTGGATTTGTCGGCAGGCAATGGCTTGACACATCCGGGACGGCCACGACCAAGATCACCTACAAGATGTACGACGGTACGCAATATGTGCCCATGTTCGATATTGATCCCTCCGCCGGGGTGGCGAGCGTCTATGTCGCGGGGAATGTCATTTCCGGGGTCGGCAAGAATATGTCGGCTTCTGTCAGCACGGCATCCGCTCGTTCTTCCATCGGCCTTACGAACATTGTCACAACCGGGAAACAAACTATCTGGGTTCCTGCCGCAGGTATGCGCCCGACCGTCACAAATGGAGCAGCCCCATTCGGAACCGTGCAGATCGCCACGGGATTCCCGAATGTGCAATCTATTGATTATGATTTTTCCGCCACCGAGCGGGCGCAGTTCTCCGTCTGTTTCCCAAAGAGTTGGGATTTGGGACAATTGACATTTTTACCAGTCCTCACGACGGCCACTTCCAGCCAATCCACTGTCGTCTTCGGATTGCGCGCCGTGGCGGTAGGGGATGGAGAGAATTATTCCTCCACCTTCGGTACGTCTATTCTTATCACGGGCACGGCCGTTACCTCTTACTCCAAAATGAATATCGCGGAAAGCCCTTCTCTGACGGTAGCGAACACGCCAGCCAATACCGATCTCGTCACATTTGAGCTTTATCGTGACGCCCAGAATGCCTCGGACACGATGACCGGCGATGCCAAGGTACAGGGAATACATATTTATTACCTGACGAACGCAGGGAATGATGCCTGATGTTTGCCTATTTGTCCGGTGGAGATTCGACGCTCTATCTTAACGTCACGGCGGATGCGGATAAATATAATTTAGCTACCCAAGCATCTGCGGCAGGATGGGATGGGGCCTCCGCCATTGACATTGTTTTGCGAATCAGCACAGGGGTTTCCATTTATTCCACTACTGCCGCGACATCCTTCGATACGGGGTCTATCCCTGCCGGTTCTTCCGTTCTCATTATTACAGACGGAACCGGGGCTATCCGGGGGAAGGGTGGTACTGGGGGAAATGGGGCATCGTCCCCTACCGGCCCAGGCGGTGACGGGGCGGTTGGCCAAGCTGCCATGAATATCCAATACCCAGTTACCATCAAACTTGGCGCTTCCGGTCTGATCTTCGGCGGTGGCGGAGGAGGTGGAGGCGGCGGCGGGAATAGTGTCTCTACCAACGCCGGCGGTGGCGGGGGAGGTGCAGGAAAGAACGGAGGCGGTGGCGGAACCGGGAGTGGAACCGGCACCAATGGCGATCCGGGCACTGCCACGGCAGGGGGCGCCGGAGGTACTGGGTCCTCGAATGGCGGGGCTGGAGGGGCACCGGGGGCCGCCGGGACGAATGGCGACGCCGGTATAGGCGGGGCTGGGGTTCTGGGGGGGCCGCCGGCAAGGCAATTAATCTGAACGGCAATACGGTTACCTGGCTTGATGATGCCAATCTGGTCACTACGCAACCCGGTACTTCCCAAGTGAAGGGGGCGGTATCTTGATTAAGATTATTTCCGCTGCCCTGTTGTTTTGTGGCTTTAGCCAGCCTGCCATTTCGCAAGATCTGGATAGTATCACAATTTTCCCTAAATGTGCCTATTCTTGGTTGCCGCCCAAGGAATTGAAGATAAAAGCGACAGGGAAGACAAAAGAAGGGACAGCAATGGTGCTGTATCTTTCTACAGATGGCCATTGGGGCTTACTTGAGGTTAATCCTGATGGGCTTCAATGCCTCTTGGCTACCGGCGACAAATGGGAGCAAGCCAAATGACCGATGAAACAAAAGCACAATTTCAAGGCATGGGGTTCACCTGGGGGCATTTTTTGCAAATTGCCGTCATCATAGGAAGTATATTTGTCTTCTTTCTGGCGACCGAAGGGCGGCTGAGCGCGCTGGAAACACGTCAGGTTGGTATGCTTGAAACCTACAACCGGGATATTTCCGAAATTAAAACCTCGCTTTTGAATATACAAAACAACCTATTACAACAGGCAAAGAAACATTAGGCGGTTGACTTATCCACAACCCGCTATAGAATGTAAGAAACAATAAAGGCGATATACCATATATGGCTTCAGCCGAAGAAATCCAATTAGCCAACGAAATCTACGCGGCGACCGGTAACAAAACGGAAACAGCCAATCTTCTCAGCGAACGGCTTGGGCGCCGCATTCCAAGGACTACCGTCAAGGATTGGCTGAACGATGCCCCGCCGCCCTCTAAGGAAATCCCGCCAGATAATACCCTCGCCACTCTAGCGACACTTTCCCATGAAAATCAAATCCTCAAGGCCGAGCTTGCCAGATATACAAGACAATCCATTACACGGGAAGCCATCCGTCAGGAAGTCTTCAAGCTCGCCTCCCAACCCGTAAAACAACCAGAATGGTTGACCCAGATAGGAAAAAGAACGGGAAGCCCGAGTAATTCCGGTGTTCCTACTTTATTCTGTTCCGATTGGCATTGGGGGGAGGTCGTCAATCCGAATGAGATAAGCGGATTTAACAAATACGATCTTTCCATCGCGCACAAACGGGTAGAGAATCTCGTCACAAGAACACTTTCTCTATTGTTCGACAAGCTGGCTTCTCCCCAATACGAGGGTCTTGTCCTTGTATTCGGCGGAGACATGGTGTCTGGCGACATCCACGAAGAGCTCTCCAAGACCAACGAGCGGCCCATCATGCCGATTGTTCATGATCTGGATGAAGTCCTTGTGGATATGATCGAGGCTCTTTTACAGAGATTCGATAGAATACACATTCCGTGTGTAACTGGCAACCACGGTCGGACCACAAGAAAAATGCAGTCCAAGGAGCGGGCGGCTACGAATTTTGAATGGATCGTTTATCATCGCCTCCACCAATGGTTTACCCAAGACAAATACGGAGGACGCGTCACATTCCAAATACCGGATGGCGCGGATTGCTATTATAAAATCTACGACCACCGTTATCTTCTAACACATGGCGATCAATTTAGAGGGGGGGATGGCCTGATCGGCCCATTAGGCCCCATTACTAGAGGACGCCATAAAAAACACACAAGAGATTCAAGCCTGGGCCAAGGATTCGATACCATGCTGAACGGCCATTTTCACACCCTCATGCAGCTTCCGCATCTCGTTGTAAACGGATCTCTGATCGGTTATTCTGAATATCCATATGTTGGTAATTTCGAGGCCGAGCGGCCGGCACAAGCCTTATGGCTGACTCATAAAACAGAGGGCATCACGTTTCAAATGCCGGTTTATGTGGATGACCAGAAGAAGAAAGCGGAAACACCATGGATTGCAATCCCAAGAAATTAATGGCGGAAGCACTTGATGCCGCAAAAGCACTGGTAACGGGAGATCGAAGCACACAGAACGGAGATTTTATTGAAACCCATGAAAACGTAGCGTTGCTCTGGCGCGCTTATCTGAAGGCATCTTTGGGCCAGGACGTTCCCTTGCGAGCTTTACACATTGCCGATATGATGGACCTTTTTAAGATGGTGCGCTGTCATTCTGGAGAATTCAACAAAGACGATTACATAGATAGACTAGGATATGCATCTGGCGCCTATGCCTGCGCTAAAAGCCTATGACCTATTTTAAAGACTTGAACGCCATCCATGTCGGTTTCTGGAATTGGCCGCACTTTACGCCAAAGGAAATTGCCTGTAAGGAAAGTGGAGACTTGCTTGTAGTTCCTGAATTTCTTGACAAGCTTGAAAGCCTACGCGTGCAATGCGGATTCCCTTTCCCCGTTACTTCCTGGTTCCGCACACCGGATTATAATGCGAAGATTTCCAACACCGGAAAAACCGGCCCCCATACGACAGGCCGCGCGGTGGACATCAATGTTTTTGGGATATCGGCCCTTTCTTTGCTAGAGAAAGCTGTTCGAAGTGGGTTTACAGGAATAGGAATCAAACAAACCGGGCCAACATCCTCCCGGTTCATCCATCTGGATGATCTCTCCGCGAGCGATAATCAGCCAAGACCATGGATATGGACATATTGAAATGTTGATAGATGCTCTTTTTGGCGTGGCGGATACCGTCATCAAACGTATCTGGCCAGACCCCACGGAAGCCGAGAAGGCCAAACTGGAAATGCTGAAAGCAGAACTATCGCGCGATCTCACCCAGATAGAAGTGAACAAGGAGGAAGCCAAGCATCCGAGCATTTTTGTTGCCGGATGGCGGCCATTTGTAGGATGGGTGTGTGCTTCCGGTTTCGCCTATGCCTTTCTTCTGCGCCCCTTTTTGGCTTGGGTTTCTCTCAATTTCGGGTGGATCATCCCGCCGGAAATCAGCGTGGTTGAACTAACCGGCGTTCTTGGCGGCATGTTGGGGTTCGGTGCCATGCGAACCGTCGAAGGACTTCAAGGCACCAAACGGAGTATGTGGGGAGGACCGTAAAATGACCGAGGGCCTTCTCAAGAAAATCTCCCTCCTGGCCGGGGGCATCGTTTCCGTCGCTGCGGCTTCCGTCGCCCTTTGGCAGGCCGGGGCTTACGTCGCCAGCCGGGCGGACGCGGCCGACGTAGATGCGTTGAAAGCCGGACAAGTCGAGATCGCCGGGATTTCCTACTCGACGGCGATCAGCGAGCAGCGCCGCTACGTCGTTTGGCTTGAACAGCAGCTACGCGACGCCGAGGCCAGGGGCGAAGCCGATCAGGCACAGCAGCTCCGCTATCTGATCGGGCAGGCCAAGGACGCCCTCGCCCAGCTAGAGCAGGGCCGCGACAAATACCGCTGAAAATCATTTCCCGATCATCCCTTTACGCAAACCACCTGTTTTAGCGTGTGAACGATATCCACCAGATCGGCTTGGGCGGCCATGACGGCATCAATGTCTTTATAGGCTCCCGGCGTTTCATCCAGAACATCGGCATCTTTCCGGCATTCGACGCCATTCGTGGCCCTGGCGTGATCCTTGAGCGTGAATTTTTGCCTAGCTTCACGGCGCGACATGGCTCTTCCGGCTCCGTGGGAACACGTGTGAAAACTCTGCGGGTTTCCCTTGCCACGCACGATATAGGATTTCGTACCCATTGAGCCGGGGATAATGCCAAGATCGCCTTCTCTTGCCCGCACGGCGCCCTTTCGAGTTAGCCATACGTTTTCCCCGAAGTGATGTTCCTTTTGAACGTAATTATGGTGGCAGTTCACCACATCTGCGGAAAACGAGAAGCTGCGGCCGAGTGCCCTTGTCATGGCAAGCGCCACAAATTCAAGCATAAGACCACGGCTTGTGGCGGCGAATTCCTGCGCCCAGTTAACGGCCTCAAGATAATCGCTGAAGTGGTCCGTTCCCTCCGACAGATAGGCAAGGTCGGCATCGGGCAAGTGGATGAACCATTTTTCCATGTCCTTTTTCGCCATTTCGATGAAATAGGAGCCAATCCGGTTGCCTACTCCCCTTGAGCCGGAATGGAGCATTACCCAGACAGCCTGTTTTTCGTCGAGACAAATTTCGATGAAATGGTTTCCGGTCCCGAGCGTTCCCATGTGGCAAACGGTTTGCTGACGCGGGTTGCGCTTAAACAGCCTGGGATGTTTTTTAGCGATCCCATCAAACCCACCACTCATCGCTGCGTAGGCCCCCAAAACCTTATCCGGTGGCTCGTCCCACGCACCAACGTCCCCCGGCTGTCCATTTTTGGTTCGTCCGTGCGGGATCATTTCTTCTATAGCAACCCGCACACCATGCAGGTTGTCCGGTAAATCGTTGGCTACTAGGCTGGTTTTCGCAGCGATCATGCCGCATCCGATATCTACTCCGACCGCCGCCGGAATAACGGCCCCCTTGGTTGCGATGACACTTCCAACCGTTGCTCCCATGCCCCAATGAACGTCGGGCATCACCGCGACATGGCTGTGAATGAAGGGCATCGCTGCCAGATTGTGCAGTTGCTGCATGGCGCAATCTTCGATCTGCACGCCGTCTGTCCACGCCTTGATAGGTCTGCCGGTCGTTTGTATGAATTGCATTTCCTATTTACTTTCTTTTAGAAAGCGCTCGAAGTTCAGCGCAATATTCCGTGTTAAAATGAAAATCAATTTCGTAGAACTCTACTTCTTCTGAGTAATATCCGTTACTACTTCCATACCACCGAAGAGTTACGCTGCCTTTTATTGTGGCAAATTTATAAAAGGTCCAAGTAAAACTATCGTCCCACTTTCGTTGCTTTTCAAAATCGAAGTTAGTTATTTCCGGTGGGTTGGTATTTTCATGTGTCGTCTTCTCGCACATCAATAGAGGGGAACCGATTAAATCATCCAAATCCCCGCAAATATCCTCTACAGCGACCAGTACATCTGTGCAGTCGTCACGGTTATTTGACATTCTCCAAGCCCGCCCCTCACCAATAAAGATGATCGTTTGTTTGTTATCCTCTATCCGGATTGCCCGTAAGGTTTGCCCTAGCATGTCGTCCATAAATCTAGCTTCCCACACTTCTTACATTTGAATATTGAACAAAAATCATCGAATGCGATCACCCTCCATTTGTGCAAACCAATTTGACAGAGGAATTTTCCTACCAAGCATTTCAGTTTGGGCATTCACTTTATCCTTTCCGCCACGAGCGCGGGTCGTTTAGGCTATCTCCGTAGATGCGGGAGGTCAATTTGCCCCTGGCATCATACTCGGCTTGCCAGGATTTCGGGTTTTTTGGGTCTCTGCCGTAGATGCGAGCGATCAGCTGACCTTTGTAATTATATTTCTTCCGCCAAGAGCGAGGATGTCTTGGATCGCGACAATACGTACGAGCAAGCTCCCGGCCCTTAACGCTGAATTCCTCCCGCCAAGATCTCGGGTTTTTGGGGTCGCCGTTATAGATACAGACAGTCAGGCGGCTAGTGAAAATGTACCTGTACTTAGATATATCTATCATTGTTCACTCCTAAATTCTGCCATCACTACTCAATACAGGGTCCGAGTTACACGCCGGGGGGAGGGGGCGTAATATTATATGTCTCCATCACCCCTCGTGCTCTTTGTAGGACCATAGCATCGCTGGCCGCCAACTCCATGCGCTGGTCAATGTGCAGGAGAATCCAGTCAAGCGCCTGCTCTTTGGTGTAATCACCCGACAGCAAGCCCTCGACAATTGCCTCAATGGACGGGATCATTTTTCTTCCCTTTCTGGCACTACGCTTGATTGTTGTAATTCCCTCCATAGGGTTTGGAACGCCCACTCTTCTTTTGGGTTGGCTGCTGGCCTTCCTGTAATGATACTCGCCGCGTCCACCACGACCGCTGCGCAGACGAGTGTCACCAATTTAAGCATCACTCTTCATCCTCTGGCGGTTCTGGTAGTGGCATCCAGTGGGTAGGCTCTACTCCTCCCTTATCAGAGAGGCTACTGGCCAAACCGCAATCTAGAAGCAAGCGATAGGTTCGCCAGTAAAGGCCCGTCCTTACACCATGGCACGCGAAATATAAAAGTATTCGCATGCCATCCTTCGGGACTGTTTTAATCGGCTGCCATTTCATCCTTCTTCTCCTATTTGGCGACCGGGGGCCGGGCTTGATACCGGCTGTTCATCTTGGTTTTCCTTAGCAAGAGGCCCTTGAGTGAGCGTGTTAATCGGGCATTTCTGCCTGCACGCCGCGTGTCCATCCACGCCGCCCCAGTCATAAATTAAAGCTTCATCGCCCTCTGGTTGGAGGATTGCGTCCGCCACGCCTCGATCCTTGCCTCCGCCGCCACCCGCAAGCCCCGGTTCTTTTCGTCCTCGATCACCGCCGCCTTCAAGACTTCCAAATGCTCCAGATATTTCGGATGCGCGTAGGCGAAATCGCTCCGGGCGTGTTCGCTTGTATGGGTGCTCTGGCTGGCGAGAATCGCCTTTAGGGATTTTCTATATTCCTCGGCGAACACCCGCTCGCCCTTGGCAACCGCCGCGTGGGAAGCGTTGTCCCGCAGGTAGTCCAGAGACCTTTCAACGTCATCGTCGGTGATGTTCATTACTGGACCGTGCTCCCTTCGATCTTCGTGCCTTAAAACGGAATGGTGGCGTCGTCTAGTTCATCGCTCTTGGTCTCTTGTCTTGGCCGAGACCCCACCAATTTCTCGCTCGCGCTGATAGATAGGAACTTTCCGGCTTTGCCGTCCTTCAACCACGCGGCGAGCCGCCACTCTTTCCCGGCGGCGTCCGTCCAATTGCCGGTATAATCCGGTTGCGTGGGTTTTGTTTTTTCGTTCTTGAACAACGCGCCGCTGTTGGGTTTGTTTTCATAGGCCATTGGGAGTCTCTCTATTTGTTAGATGGTTCGTCGGTCGCGATCCGCAGTAACTGGATTATTTTTTCGTCTGTCTCCGCCAGGAACGCGACGATTTCTTTTTCCATTTTGCGGGTCAGCGGTTCGTCCCTATCGACCCGGCGCACGAACAGCCGGAGATTTTCCGGCAGACGGGGATCGTAGGAAACAAAGTCGCACCATTTCCGGTCCGTGCAGGCCATCTGCCATTGCATCTGCTTGATATATTTTCCCGGTACCGCTTGTCCCAGCAGTGTGTCGATGTGCGTCGCGGTGTTGGGGCATTTGATTTCAACCAGGCCGTCATCGCCCACCAGCCCGTCCGGGGATGCGCCGCTCATCTGAATGGTAGGATGAATGACAAAACCCGTCTCCGCTACGTCCATGTCACGGTAGAATCCATAGGCCGCCCTCGCCTCCGGTTCCGTTTCTGTCCCCCATTGCATCGCGGAATTCGTGTATTGAGCGGCCGGGACGCCAGTCAGACGTTCCGCGATGATTTCTGCCATATAATTTTCACGCGACGCGCTGTATCCGCTTTTCGTCCTGGCCGTCAGGTCTGCAACCCGCGACGCGGTGACTTTGCCGAGCCGCGCCGCCAGCCATTCTTCTGATCCTTGTTTCATATCTTCTGATCCTTGTTTAATACTTGTTTCCCCTTTTTGGCCTGAAGCGCGCTCACGGCATTCGCATAGCGCTTGGCCGGGATTGAGGCGATGCTATCGACCCCCATGTACGCGCAGAACTTCCGAACATCCGCGCCCGTCCTGTTCACAAGCGCCAGGAGTTCATCGCGCTGTTCGTCGGTGATTATCACCCCCCCGGCGGCGTTTCCATCGTCATCATTTTCACCAGTAGCGACGTTGAAAATCAATTTAAGCAGATATCGCTGTCCGTAAGCGAACGCGGACCCAGCGGCATGGGTCTTTGTCATCACGTCGCCGCCTTTCGCCCCCTTCCCATCAGCGGGCATCTCCACCTGATAGGTTCGGGTAAACCCTTCGCTGTGACCCACGTAGCAGAGCACGCGGACATGATTTTCCGGTGCCCCGATACCGGAATCAAAGCTCAACGAGAAACCGTGCCGCGTATAGATCGGACGCAAGGCGCGATCGAGGGCGGCGTATGAGGCATAACGGCTTCGCGTGGACGGATTGTTTGCGTCTAGCCCGACGACCGTCATCTCCGCTTGCGCGTCTTTCATGGCGAGATTGAATGCCGTTTGGGCGCGGCGCTCGATAATTCGGTCGTGCATCGCCATCAGCCGCTCCATCTTTCCGACATCGGTTTGCGGGTCTTGCGCCGCCCTCGCAATCACCTGCATCAGGGAAACAGTCTCTTCGATGGGTACATCTTCTGGAATTTTTGCGATTTGTGTCATAGCTTTATTCTCCACAATAGGAACCTGAATCCGCGTCTGTGCAAACGGCGAAGGAAGGCGATCACTGTGTCCTCCCGTATTCGCGTGCTATGTGATCGACAAGCCCAAGCCGCTTTGCCAGCGCACGCAGGGTAGATTGGGAAGCCTCGCGTATTCTTTTGCTCTTCCCCCTGACGGCGAGAAACCGGAGCGTGCCGCACGCCTCGGCGCGGGAATGAATGTCGCCGCCCCACGCGATGCGGCAAACCTCCCAATACAGCCTCGCCTCGTGGAACAGGCTCATCGCATTCCCTCCACGATCCAAAGGGCGAATACGAATGCCGTGAGGGCGATTGCGAACACCGAAGAGACAAAGTCGGTCACGGCAGCCATCCCAGGAAAAACAACGCGGCAAAAATTATCGCCACCCATAACACCAGCGCCGGAAGGGAGGCAAACAGAAGTCCGCGGAAAATCTTGAGCGGGTCATCGGACACGGCAGTACCCCCTCATGCTCTGATCCACGTCTTCGCACCACGGCTGTAGCTGTTCTACGCAGTCCGCCTCACGCTCGATCTCCACGCGGTCAAGCTTCCCAAAAGCCCCGGCGTGAAACTGGAAATGGTGTGTTAGCTCATGAGCTTCGAAACGATCCCGGAACCCCGGCGCATGCCAGATTGTTGACGGAGGCAGATAAATCGCTTTGGCGTGGATTGCATCCGGAAGGCCCGCTGCCGTGGCGACGCTAACAATGGAGTGCGTCGGCATCTCGACCCATTCCGCCTGTATGGCAGGCTCTGGATACCCCGTAAGGAGCGTCACGCATTGCGCGAGCATTACGGATTTTTTTACGGCCACCGCTGCAAAAATCATTTCGCCCTCCAGATAATTCTGCCGCGCCCCTCGGGGCCGTCCTTGGTGAGGCCGGTATCGACCACGAGTCCCTTTAGGACGAGCGGCTTTAGTCTCGGCGAGACGCTTACCAGTGACCGGTTGAGGCGGTCGGCAATTTCATTGATGGTCAGCCCGAAGATCGAGTCACGAAGCGTGTCCAGCACTTCCTTCTCAAGCGCCGTGACATGTGGCTGGATGGCATCCGCGCCGCCGAATGACGTAAGGGGATCGGTGTTTCTGGCGAACGCGGCGGTCATGGCTCGCCCCGTTGTAAATTTAACAACGCTTGGATTTCCCCCAATAAATCGCTGGGGTTGCCCTTGTCGTCTGCTGGCAGAACGTCTGAAAGATGCTCCAAATATGGGACCGCGTTTTTTAGGGCGGCGTATGCTCGGCGTTGGGGCGTGATTTCCTCCGCGTCTTGGTAAAGGGGTGGTCCTTCTGCCAAAATGTTACGCGCCACTTCCCATAGTTGGCGAAGTGGGTGGGAAGTGTCGTCATTAGCTCCGGCTCGACCTGTCGCGATCAGGACTCGCTCAGCCAACAGGCAATCTTCATGCGTGAATTTCGGTTCGGTCATGCTTCCCCCCGTGCCTTGGCGAGGGCGGCATTCCGTATTTTCCAGATGGCTGGTGGGATACTACCGTCGTCGTTCTCGATGTTGGAAAGCGCCTCGTACAGATCGGTCGCGGCGGTGATTAAGTTGGCATCGGCTTCGATGATCCCAAAAGAACGGGCTGGGACGAATTCGCAGTCGATAGCGCCTGGGGAGTAACATAAAAAGAACTTTTTATGGGCGACCGCGTTCTGGGTGGTATCAGACAAAAGGACGTCCATATGACAGCCCGGAACTTCCCCCCTAATCCCAACACGGGTAAATCGCCATGGCCCCTTTGTGAATTTCGGTTCGCTCATCTCATCACCCAATCAATCAATCGACTGATCAGAAACAGATAGGTCGCGACTACACCCAGCACGACGAAGAAGCAGGCGGTGCCGATCAGGGCGGTCTCGCGGGGCGCGTTCATGCCGTGTCCTCCTTCTTCTGAAACCCAGTCGCCCACACGCACCGTTCGAATAACCAGTTTTTGTTTTCTGCCCAGAATTTGAGGCCGGTTTTGTCAGCCATTTGCAAAATTCGACGGTCATCAAAACCGCGCCAGTCGTCGTGCGAGTGCTGCTCGCAGCCGATCGTCATGTTGGCAGGTGTAACGAGGACGGGCCAGCGCAAGCCATTGATCTGCAAAATGCCCTGTCCGGCGAGGTCCGCGTCGGCGAGGTTCGTATAGGTGAGGTACGCGCAGGTGAGGTCCGCACCGGCGAGCTTCGCATGGGCGAGGTACGCGCAGGTGAGGTCCGCATGGGTGAGGTCCGCACCGGCGAGGTTCGTATAGGTGAGGTCCGCATGGGTGAGGTTCGCGCCGGCGAGGTTCGCCTCGGTGAGCTTCG
>ERZ1292623.513-Hain-H51-01um-R1-513-length-42034-cov-20_pt1 | contig 42034 bp, 55 predicted proteins | sample MGYA00564398_ERZ1292623 | MGnify/ENA primary metagenome ERZ1292623 (study PRJEB36523, sample SAMEA6512633) | groundwater metagenome | collected 2019-01-07 | study: AquaDiva: Metagenomics assemblies of 32 groundwater samples
TTCCGTCTGGGATTCCGTTAGGGAATCCGTCAGGGATTCCGTCGGGGCTTCCGTCAGGGATTCCGTCATGGATTCCGTCGGGGCTTCCGTCAGGGCTTCCGTCAGGGAATCCGTTAGGGCTTCCGTCAGGGATTCCGTCTGGGCTTCCGTCGGGGAATCCGTCAGGGAATCCGTTAGGGCTTCCGTCAGGGATTCCGTCTGGGCTTCCGTCTGGGATTCCGTTAGGGCTTCCGTCAGGGCTTCCGTCAGGGATTCCGTCTGGGAATCCGTCGGGGAATCCGTTTATGGCCAGCACGACGCCGAATGGTTAGCATTCTATGATTTTTTTGGAGAAGTGTGCGGATTAAAATCTCAAACTAAAAAATTATTTGGTGTTTTTGAAATTTCAAAAAATGCGGGGTGGTGGCTGCCGCACGAACATATTTGCTGGATATCCGAAAGACATAATATTTTAGAGAGGAATAATCAAGGTAGATTGCATTGCGAACATGGGCCGGCTTTAGGCTATCCTGACGGTTGGCTCATTTACGCTCTTAATGGCGTAAGAGTTTCAAAAGACCTTGTTGAAACCCCTGCTGAAAAATTAGATGCTAAAATAATTTTGAAAGAAACTAATGCCGAAATACGCCGTGAAATCGTTAGGAAAATTGGCATTGAAAAAGTTTGCAGAAATTTAAACGCTAAAATCATTGACTCTTTTGAGAGCTATGAGTTATTAGAGCTTGAATTGGGGGACGGAAGAACGAGGCCTTATTTAAAAATGAGGAATCCAAGCATCCAAACTTACCATATTGAAGGTGTCCACCCAAGCATTAAAACTTGCAAAGAAGCTCTCGCATGGCGTAATCAACAAAAAGAATACGCAGCTCCTGATATTTTAACTTAAATGAGGATAGGATGAAGGAACTTATAGATTTAGGGCATGAACATTATCTTGAGTTTGTTGCTTGGAAACCTGATAGAGATTTAAACCCGCATTTTTCGGATATTCCTGATAATCCAAGATGCGGAGCAAATATTAAGCATCCCAGAAAAGATAATGGGCAGCCTTGTGAGGGGTATATAGGTCTTGATTCAAAATTGGGTACTGAAAGTGCTAACTGGAAAATAGAACAGGAGTTTCCATTGACGTTATCGCCTAGTATTTTATGCAGCGCTTGTGGAGATCACGGGTCTATACGAAATGGAAAATGGGAAGCTGACTAACCACCCCGCAATCATGAAATGATTGTGAAAACATGACTCCCGACCCTATTCGTAAAAAATATGAAGATAAAATACGAAGAGATTACGAGGGCATACTTGGTGCCGCTCAAATTGAAGCAACGATCCAATGGTGGGCCGAAACCCTTGAGCCTTTATATAAAAGAATTGAGGAGCTTGAAAAAGAGATTAAAATGATTATTGCGCCTATTGAAGTGGGTGGTGGAATCTCTAAGACAAAAGAAATCTCCTGCCCTAAGTGTTATTCCCAATTGTTGGTAACGGAATTGAGGAAAGAATGAGTTCGAACCAAAAAACAGCTTATACCGTCATCTGCCGAATCTGCAAGAAGAAGATGAACTACAGTCCTTTAAAATCGATGGATTCTCATAAAAAATGTCGGGATAAACAAAGGGGAAAATGGAGTTTCTGGAAATGAAAGAGGTCATAAAGAGGTTAGAAGAAGAGAATAAAATATTAAAAGAGCGCTTAATAGAAATAAAGGAAGAAGCTGATTCTTATAAAAAGAATACTATTCTTAGAATAGGGTTTAAACGTCGCAGCCGTTTTGGATTATCGGGGTAATCGAGGAAATGAGAAAAATAGCAGTTGGAGAAGAAATTTACGCGATTCTTGTTTTGGCTGATGAAATCAAAGATGGCTCTGAATGGTTCGGCGGGCAGTTCGAATCTTTGCAAGTTTCGAGGATGAAATTTCCTGTCGCTAGTCCGTGAAGCATTCTGTATTCTGTTTATTCTTGTCGCGCCCCGCGTGGGCGCGTGGATTGAAACCATTAAACTTTCATTTCTCTACGCGATATAATCTTATCAAGGATATTTTTCTATCCAAAAACAGGAGGATTTTATGCCAAAAGGAATGAAAGGTTACGAAGATCAGCCAGATGGTGGTTATACGAAATACCCGGCTGAAGGCGCGCCGGTAACAAAGCATGGCGGGAACAAAGCAATCCATGACGGGGTAATGTCAAGCGGTCAGAAATATCCGACCCCGGGTAATGATAAAATGGCAAAAGGAATGACTGGGTAAGCATGGCTGAACTGACAAAACGGCAAAAACTTGCGAAAGCGAGCCTTTATGAAATTGGATATGAATATTTGCGTTCCAATTTTACTAAGTTCAGTAAAGCAAACAAGATAAGAGTTGCAATTTCAGTTCTTCAAATCTTCGAGAAGGATGATTCAAAGACTAAACCTCAATTTCACACCCATTTTACGGTCATTCTGGATGGACAATCAAATCACAGTCACACTGACGAAGAAGCAAACCGAGGCATTTCGACTCTTAACCAGCCCTGAAGACCTTTCGCTTCTTTACGGGGGTGCAAAAGGGGGCGGAAAAGATTTTCTATTCTGTGTTTGGGTTAAATGCTGGGTCGAGCACCTCATTAAATTCTTCGAATTAAAGCCCTCCAAAGATCCAATTGCTTTAGGATTTATTGGCCGGAAACGGTCAGTTGATTTTAAAGACACCACGCTTGAAGAGTTTAAGCGCATTATCCCGCCCGATCATTACCGGCTTCACAATGACGAACATGAGATTATCTTTCATGAAACGGCGAAAGTGTTTTGTGGAGGGCTTGATGATCCAAGGCGAGTTGAGAAATTTAACTCTGCAAATTACGCGTTCTTCGCGCTGAATCAGGCTGAGGAAGCGGAACGGCAAGAAGTTAGCGTGCTTCGCGCTACGCTGCGTCTTAAGATTAACGGGAAACAACCGCCTTACAAAGAGCTTTATACCGCGAATCCTGCCGATTGCTGGCTTAAGAATGATTTTATTGACAATAAACTGCCAAGACATTCGTTTGTAGCGGCGCTTTATACGGACAACCCGTATCTTCCCTCCAATTACCGGCAGACTCTTGAAACGGCGTTTAAGTATAACGATGCGCTTCTCAAGGCTTATCGGGATGGGGATTGGACGTCTCTCCAAGCGACGAATACGCTTATCACTGATGTGATGCTGAATGCTCTTAAGGAGTTAAGTATTCATCCGAAATATATTCGGAGGATCATCTCGTGCGATCCGTCTCTTGGCGGGGATGAATGCGTGATTGATGCGATTGAGAATGGGAAAAGCATCGATCAAAAGATTATGCACGAACGGGACACGATGAAGATTGCTGGTGAGATGGTTGTGATGGGAAACAAATGGAAAACGACAAATTATATCCTGGATTCAATCGGGATCGGCCAAGGCATCTATGACCGGCTTCGGGAAGTGAAGCCAAACGCCCGGATCAAGGCATTAAACTCTGCTGAAAAGGCGTCAGATGAAGAACAATTCTCGAACGTCCGTGCTGAAATGTGGTGGTATGCGATGAAAGAGATCCAGGATAAAACTATTCCTTTTCCTGAGAATGAGGAATTACGGCGCCAGCTAACATCAGTACGGTTCAAGGTTGTCAATTCTAACGGAAAAATTCAGCTCGAGCCCAAGGAAGAAACAAAGAAGAGGTTGTCAAGAAGCCCTGACGATGCGGATGCGTTTGTGATGGGTTTATATGGATTAAAAGACACGGAGCCGATTGTGTTCAAGGACCGGTGGGATGAAGAGCCGGCAAGGGTTGAAGTGTCTGTTGGCGCTGGAAGCTGGATGGCCGCATGAACTCTACTGACACACCGGTTATGAACGGCGTTCCAATGATGATTGTACGAATGCGCTGCCCATCCTGTCGTTATGATTATCGTTTTATGGTTGGCGTGGATACACCGCTCATGCACTTACCGGAAATCACTAAGCAAGTCATGCGCTGTCGCTGTAAGAATGGGATCCCAAAAATTGATAAAAACACGTCACTTGATAACAGTTTAATGAGCATTAACGCTGTTCCTTTGAGAGTTTTGAAGGAACGCGCACTTCAACCCTTGGTGAATTGATGGCAACAAAATCGCTTTCCGCAGATACGATGGACCCGCATGTAGCCAATGATGATTTAAGGCGTGAGATCACAGATCGCTTTAAATACGCTTCAAAGCACGTCAAGGATTGGGATGACGTGGCTAAGAATGACATGGCCTTCGCGCTTGGCGATCAATGGACTGAGCAGGACAGGCAAGACCTTAAGAATCAAGCGCGTCCAGCCCTTACGTTCAATCGAATCAAGCCAATTATCAGCATTATTTCAGGGTATCAGCGTGAGAACTCGTCCAGAATCAAAGTCAATCCCGAGGGTGGAGAAGACCGGATTTTTAGCGAAGTGATGGACCGGATTATGAAACAGATCGATAAATGGTCGCATCTTGGTTACAAACTTAGCTATTGGTTTGATGATGGCCTTTTGACTGGGAAAGGATGGCTTGAGGCAGTTCTGACATATGAGAATGACCCGTTAAAAGGTGAGCTAAGGTTTCTACAGCGGTCTCCGTATCAAATTCTTGTGGATCCTGATTTCAATGAGTATGACCTGAATGAGTATCCGCGCGCTCAATACGCTTTCAAGATTGTTCGTTTAGGCCGGGATGTTTTAAAAGAGATTTATCCAAAATCAAAGAACTTGATTGATGGGTTTGTGTCGGACATTGATGACCCAGTGATAAACGGGCAAAACTTGATGAAAGAAGGCTCAGATGATGATTATGGGAACCGTCCAAACGTCACGACTGTGGTTAAAAAGACTGATGAAGAGGAAGAGTCTGGCCTTAAACGAGACAACAAATTTACCGTGAAAGAGTATTGGCGCGCAAAGATGGTTGACCGGTACTTCGTCGTTGAGAAAGAGACTGGAGAACCAAGACGCTTTGAAACAAAAGAGGAAGCTGAAGCTTTTGTGAATGGGCAAACGTTCGGGAAGATCATTACCAGAAAGATCCCTGAAATGTGGGTAGCTGCAATGGTTGGTGGGTTTGTGCTTCAGGACGAGAAGAGCGCATTTGAACCTTATTATTCCGGGTTTCCGTTCTTTCGGTTCATAGCGGAATGGGCGCCATCGGCTGAGACAGAATCCTTGAAAGTGCAAGGTGTTGTCCGGCAATTAAAAGACCCGCAGATGGAGAAGAACAAATCAAAATCTCAAACGCTGCATATCCTGAACACTCAGGCAAATTCTGGTTGGATTGGCGATGAAGATGCTTTAACGCCTGAAGGCTGGAAAGCGCTCGAAGAGATGGGCTCAAAGGCAGGGATTACGGTTAAAAAGAAGAAAAACTCCGATCTTCGTGAGATTCTTCCGAAAGGCCCGAACCCCGGTCATTTGCAAAGAGAGCAGCAAGCGGACGAAGAGTTTAAACAAATATCAGCTGTGAACCCCGATCTTATGGGATTTAGCGAAGGCACGACTTCTGGCAGGGCAATCGCTATGCGGGTAAGGCAGGCTGTTTTGAGTTTGGTTCGGATATTCCACAATTACCGCTATTCCAAAGAAATCATCGGTAAATTCATTCTTGAAATGGTGCCTGGGCTTTTTGATGAAAAGAAGATGATGAAAGTTTTGGGGCCTGATTACATGCGGAAAGCAGTTGATCCAGAACGGTATCCCGAAGGTCTTACTGAGGGGCATCTCGCCGCGTTTCTTACGATGGTTAAAGACAACAAATACGATGTCTTTGTGAGTGAAGCTGACCAGAACAAGACAATCCGGATGGAAGTTTTCCAGGATTTAATCGAGCTCGTTAAAGCCGGGATACCGATTCCACCCGATCTTTTGATTGATTACATGGACATTTCAAATTCAAACGAAGTAAAGCAGAAAATCAAAGAACAGCAGGCAATGGCTATGCAAGCGGCTGCTGCAAATACAGGCGCACCCGCCTGAGAAAGAAAACAAAATGGCAGCCAAAGAGAAAGTAAAAGAACCAGAAAAAAAAGAAGTGAAAGAAGCAGCGAAGGCTCCTGAGAAAGAGGATTTTAAAGTCCGTCATCTTACTCCTGAAGAAACTAAGACGCTTATGGATGACAAAGAAGTCCCTGAAGGATATGTTAAAGCTAGTTCTCCTACGGCTATCGCTGTTGAAGAACCGCCGGCAGAAAAGAAGCCTGACGAGAAAAAGGGTGAGAAGCCGGCTGAGAAGGAGCCGGAAGGAGAACCTTCCAAAGAAGATTTTTTTGAAAAGCTCGAACGGGAGACGGCCAAGCCGGAAGGAAAAGAGGATCTCGCTGATTTTACGCCAAGAGAGAAAGCGTATTTTTACCGGATGCGTCGTGACCGGAAACTGAGGCAGAATGCAGAAGAGGACCGCGACAAAGCGCTTTTCCGTGAAACAAAACTCAAGGAAGAGACAGCTAAAAAGCCGGTTGAAGAGGAAGAACCATTTAAAGGCAAAGATCCGGATGATTTCTTGACTGTCAAAGAAGCCCGTGAAGCAATTTTAAAACAAAAAGAAAAGCCAAAAACTGAAGAGAAAATAATAGATGCGAATGATTCTTCTAAGGCTTTACAAGTAAGATACCTTCAGCTTTGCGAGAAAGAAGCCAGGCAAACTCATACCGATTTTGACGCTGTGATGGAGCTTGCTGACGATCTTGTGGTTGATAATCAGGAAGCTTTAAAAGATATTTCGGATAGAACAAGAATTGGTGAGAATCCGGCTATTGTGATGTATGAAGTCATCAAATCGCATAAAGATTTTGAAAACCTTTATCCCGCCGCAGAACTTCGCGCGAAAGCGAAGAAAGAAGCGGCTGATAAAAAAGTAAGTTCGGGAGCTCCTTCAAGCGTTCCCGCTACCCCCACGCCTGAGGATAAGGCGAAAGAAGAAAAAGCGAAGCAAGCTGAAAAAACGCTTGAAGAGAACACTCAAAAACCAAAAACAACAGCCCACGCCTCAAGCCGGGAAGGAAAACCAGCGGAGGAACTCAACATGGAAGAAATTGCAGCCATGTCAGACGGTGAGTTTGCAAAGCTTCCTAGAGGAACCCGGCAGCGATATTTGAGGATGTACGGCACGTAAATATTTAAAAACCCTGAACTGATCATTTAGGGATAACCAGTAAAAGAAGTCCTTTAGCTAAAGGCGAGTGACGCAAGGTTTAGGCCTTGTCTGTCCTCGCCTTTTTTATTGGTTAAAAAGATCAAAAGGAGCATCACATGGCAGTTAGCGTAAGTAATTCAGCTTTAAGGCCAGAACTCTGGCGCAAGGCTCTCTTTGCTGATGTCCGCGATAATCTTTATATGTCTCGGTTTATTGGCAATTCTGAGCAATCCATGATCCAGGAATTTGAGGATCTATCGAAAGAAAAAGGAACGAACATTTCGTTCGGCCTCGGAATGAAGCTTTCCGGTGCTGGCATTACCGCAGATTCAACTCTGGAAGGTAACGAAGAAGCTATGACCGATTACGATGAAGACGTCGCAATCGATCAGCTTCGCCATGCCGTGAGACTGACGGGTCGTCTTGACGAAAAGAAAAATGCCTATGACATGCGCGAATCGGCGAAGAACCGGCTTTCGGATTGGTGGGCTGAACGAATTGACCAGGAAATCATGGATAAAATTTGTGGGAAAACAACGTCCGCGTTTTCCAATACTCCGACAGCAGCGGCATCTTCCCGGGCTATTTATGCCGGTGGTGCAACCTCTATCGGAACGGTCACAATCGCAATGAAGATGGATACCAAGGTACTTGATGCGGCAAAACAGACCGCAATTCTTGCAAGTCCTCGTATTCGTCCGATCCGTATTGAAGGAAAACAGTATTTTGTTGCAATCCTTCACCCGTATGACGCGACGAATCTGCGTCAAGATCCTATTTGGGCGCAAGCTCAACGGGACGCCAACGTCCGAGGAGAAGAGAATCCGATCTTTTCCGGAGCTCTTGGAGTTTGGAATGGGATTATCGTGCATGAACACGAATATGTTTATCGCACGAACGACGGATCTGGTGGCGCTCAGGTCGCAAGAAATATCTTTGCCGGCCAGCAAGCTGGAGCAATCGCTTGGGGAGCACCGGTTCAATGGGTCGAGAAATCTTTCGATTATGGTAATTCGTGGGGCATTTCAGTTGGTGCCACATGGGGCGTGATCAAACCGATGTTTAATTCGGTGGATTACGGTGTCATTACCATGTTCGCAGCATCAGCCGCCGCTAGCACTTCTTAATAGCGCCTGATAACCAATGAGGCAATGGGGGATCGAAAGGTCCCCCTAGCCGAATTATTAGGGGGGTTTTATGGGTTATAGAGATGTTAAAGACCGTGGCTATTGGTGGTACGGTTATTTTGAAGTTTTGAATGAGCTCGTCGGGAATTGGAATAAAGTGATGACGAAGCTCGACGTTGATATCCCGGGAACTTATCGGGCTGATTACGGGATCAACTCTCCTACGATTGGGGATAACGCACGTCGTGATTTATCGCCTCGCGCTTTTCCTGCCGGTAAATTTATCCTGCTTTTAAAGACGCTAAGGACGAATTTTAATAGCGCTCTTGACGCGCTTGCGGCTGATGGTGCAGTGGCCGGAACCACGATTTTCACGAATGAGAAGTTTGGAACGACAGAATATTTGATCGACGTTTCAAACGCCAAAGCGAAACAACTTGGCTATTTCACGAGTGGAGTTGTTGATTTTCTCGATATTTTCGTGGATAGATTCAATAACGTTTTGGACGCTTTGGATGCTGACGCAACGCTGACGGACACGAATTATTTCTCGCTTTACGGGATTACGGACACGGTTAAGATTTCGTCCTCATCTTCAAGCAGCGTGTCGAGTTCATCAAGTTCGCGGAGTTCTTCGAGCTCGAGCTCATCGAGTTCATCCTCTCGTTCATCGAGTTCGTCCAGTTCGAGTTCTTCGAGTTCAAGCTCTTCCAGCAGCCGGAGTTCTTCGAGCTCCTCGCAGTCGAGCTCATCGAGTTCTTCTTCGAGTTCATCGAGATCGAGTTCAAGTTCTTCTCGGTCTTCGAGTAGCTCTTCGAGTTCCTCGAGTTCGTCTTCTAGCAGTTCGCGGTCGAGTTCTTCGTCCTCGTCTAGTTCAAGAAGTTCGTCATCGTCCAGTTCGAGCAGCTCAAGTTCTTCGAGCTCTTCAAGCCGGTCGTCCTCGAGTAGTTCGTCGAGTTCGAGCAGCAGTTCTTCACGTTCGAGCAGTAGTTCCAGCTCGTCACGCTCCAGTTCTTCATCGTCAAGTTCCAGCTCTTCGAGTTCTTCTAGCTCGTCGAGTGTCGGGGCTTAAGGGAGGATGTCATGCCAAGAATCCAAGGTTTAGCGGAAACTGGCGTCCTTACCGGAAGCCAGGTTGTAAAGCCATCAGAAGGCTATGTCTTCTCAATCACGATCGCTTGGACAGGGGCGGCGGTTGGAGACAAGGTTTATTTGCGTGATGGAGATGATGCGGCTGATCCTGCCGAGGTGACGTTTGTTTTCGCCACCGCGAATGGAACTATCACAAGAGAATGGACGCAAGGAAAGAAATTCGATAACGGGATTTACTACGATGAAGGCGCAGCACAAAATGTCTTCACGGAAATGACCTTCAAATAATGGAGAATGAATAGGGGTCTGGCTTAAATCAGGCCCCTATTTTTTAAAATATGTTAGACCTTTTTTGGCCATACGTTCCTAAACAAGCTCGCGAAGCCGTTGAAGAAGTGCTTCTTTCTCGTTTCATTGGGCAAGGTCCTAAAGTCGATGAATTTGAGAAAGCTTTTGAGAAGAAATTCTCCATTCCCCATGCTATTGCATTAAATTCAGGAACAGCCGCGCTTGAAACAGCCTTTGATTTGCTTGGCTTAAAAGAAGGCGATGAAGTCATATCCACTCCTCTAACTTGTACCGCCACAAATCTTGAACTCGTCCGGCGTGGTGTCAAGATCGTTTGGGCAGATATTCTTGAAAGCACACTTTGTATTGATCCGCTCGATGTCCAGGCAAAAATTACAGACCAGACAAAGGCCGTAATTCAAGTCCATCTCGGTGGGATTAAGGCGGATGTTGGGCATCTTCATGTGCCTATCATTTCAGATGCTTGCCAAGCGCTCGGAATTTTTAATGGGGATTATACCTGCTGCTCATTCCAAGCCATTAAACACATAACAACCGGTGATGGTGGAATGATTGTTGTAAAAAAAGATAAAGATGCTCATAACGCAAAACTTCTTAGATGGTTTGGAATCGACCGAAAAAGGAAGATCGCGAATCAATGGCAAGCTTATAAAGAGCGGAAGATGACTTTTGATATCGAACTTCCAGGCACTAAACGGCACATGAACGATATGGCGGCTGGAATGGGGCTTGTTGGACTTGAACATTACAACCGAATAATCGAATACCGTAAATTTCTTTTTGAGATTTATAGAGACAGGCTTGAAGAAATTGATGGGATTAAGTTGGTAGATGGAGAAGAAAACACATACTGGCTTTGTACTGTTTTAGTGGAGCATCGTGACCGATTCGCAAAGGCTCTTTTTGAGGCGGATATCGACACCAATGTCGTACAGGTAAGAAATGATATTTACAAAATCTTCGGGGGAGAACGCGCAGATCTTCCCACGATGAATAAACTCGAACACAAATATCTCTCGCTTCCGCTTGGGATGCACATTCGAGAAGAAGATGTTCACTATATCTGCGATCAGATAGAAAAAGGGTGGGGTTAATATGCCACTTGGAATTTATCAAAGAACAGAAGTCCATAAAATATGTAAGGATTGTCATAACCTAACGAAAAGGAAATAACAATGCACATTTGTTCTTTTTGTAAGGATCCGGTTCCGGCTTATGACAGGGCTCTTGAAAGTCATATCGTGATTGCCAAGGGGAAAGACGGCCATATTCATACGCACGGAGATCTTGATAACAAAGAAACCGTCCAGGAAATGATCGATAGCATTACCCCAGATCTTGGAATCCATTCAAAGATCGTTGGAGTTCCACCTAAAGAAGTTGTCTTCCATAACCGGCAAAGAATCGGCGATATGCTTATGTTCACTTGCGCTGTTAGGGATTTTAAAGCGGCTTTCCCGAAAACGCGCATGAATGTCATAAGTACCGCAAGCCACATTTTTGACCACAATCCCGCTATTGACCGGACGCTTACGCCAACGGACGCAAATACAATAAAAATCGGACCAGGGAAAGGCACAAACGCATCAAATCGAATTGATTGGCATTTTGCCAATGCTTACCGCATTTCGATTGAGGACGCTTTGAAGGTTCAAATTCCGCAAAGGTTATCAAGGCCGGACGTTTGGTTGACGGAAGAAGAATATGCGGCTCCGAGGGTTTTTGAAAAACCCTATTGGCTGATTGTTGTCAGTGGTGAAAAAGGATGGAACGCGAAGATGTATCCATTCGCACGCTGGCAAGAAGTGGTTAATCAAAACCCTGATCTTATTTTTGTGCAGCTTGGAACAAAAGGGGACAATCCTCCGAGGCTTCAAGGGACTAACGTCATTGATTATGTCGGTAAAACTGAAGACAAACATACTGGCGTGAGAGACCTTTTTAAACTTTTCTTAAATGCTGAAGGGTCTATCGGACTCGTTTCTTTCCACATGCACCTTTCAGGCGCGCTATGGAAACCATGCGTGGTTGTTGCAGGAGCGAGAGAACCAGCTTCTTTCACAAAATACGAAGGCCATCAATACATTGAGACTGGCGGGACATTACCGTGTGCTGTTCAGGCGTGCTGGGCATGTGATCTTAATCCTCCAGCCCCGCAGAAAAGCCGGTGCACGAATCAGGTAATTATCAATGATGTGCGCGTACCACGTTGCGTGGACATGATCGAGCCGGCTGAAATAACGGCTGCGATAAGGCGTTATTATACCGGAGGACGGCTCATCAAAGGTCAGCCATCTGGCCAGACACCAAGAAAGCTTTGCAATATCGTTCCGACCCCCGTTTCTGTGCCAGTGGATAAGCCGATGGATTGGGGGAAAGGTGCCATCGATCCTCTTGATTGGCCATTTATCGAGGAAGTCATCAAAAAAAACAAGGTTAAGACGGTGCTTGAGTTTGGGGCAGGTCTTTCAACTGTTTTAATGGTCAAGGCTGGAGTTAAAGTCACTTCATTTGAAACCGAACAGGACTGGATTGATAAAGTTGAAAAAGAATGTCCGGAGGCTGGTTTATTCAAGTGGAATGGACGAGATTTACCAATACCAAAACCTGCGTCTTTAGCTGATTTCGATCTTGCTTTCGTGGATGGTCCGGCTAACGGAGAAAACAGGCGGCAAGCAATGCGCCTTGCGGCCAATCACGCAAAGATCGTGATTGTTCACGATGCCACACGCGATAACGAAATGAAATGGCAGAAGCAATATCTTCAGCCTGGATTTATGGGACCAATCAAAGGCGGAAGATGGTGTCATCTTTGGATTAAAACGCCGTCTTTTGTGATAAATCCAGAAACACCTCCTCAGATTGAAAGGCCGGATTCAAAGCTTATCAGGATTATCTCAACCGCTCGAGGATGGGGTGGTGCTCAGAGATCGGTTACGACCATTATGAAAATGCTTCTTGCGAAAGGCCATAGAGTTGAATTTGTGCCATTTCATAAAGAAATAAAGAGCAAAGAATTTCAAGATGCTCTTAAAAATGGCTTGATGAAAGTCAAGGTTGAAACCACTTTTGAACACATAAAAACGCCTTGTGATGTTCTGCTTTGTTATGCAGACGATTTTGTTTGGGAGTTCCCGAGACAAGACGTGGCGGAAGCATTCACTGGCCTTCAAGCCAAGCGCAAAATCATGATGCTTAATTACCGGCGCGGTAAAATTGGGGAAGTTCCTTGGACGCAAGGGTGGGATAGGTATCTTTTCCTCAATAGTGGGCAGGAACGCGATCTTTTGAATGTATTGCCAGGCGTGTCCACCTGCGTTTTTCCTCCATGCACTGATCTTTCAGCGTTCTTTGAAGCACAGCCAAACTATGATGGGCAAGTTCGTATTGTTCGGCATAACTCGCAAGGTGATACGAAATTTCTTAAGCCTGTTTTAGAAGATGGAAAAATTGTTAAGCCAGGAGAAGAATTGCTTATACAACAAGCGCTTAATTCTAGGAAAGATATTGAAATTCACATGATGCCAGGACCTAGTTTTGTTCCGGCTATACCTGAACGATTCATAAAATATCCAAAGAATCAGCCTCCGATTTCTAAGTTTTTGGCAATCGGAAACCTTTTCTGGTATTCGCTCCCTGAAGGTTATCTTGATATGGGACCGCGCGTAATTTTGGAAGCAATGGCTGCGGGGCTTGCTGTAATCGCTGATCCTTGGGGTGGTGCGGCTGATCGCGTGACTCCTGAAACCGGATGGCTGGCCAGTAAAGAAGAGCAAATTGAGATTATAAAGAATGTGACCATCGAGGAATTAAAAGCCAAAGGGCAGGCCGCCCGCGAACGCGCTTATAAAGAATTTCGAGCTGAACGATGGATTGAAGAACTGACCGGAGAACTATGCACAGCTCCTATTTAACACACAATTACGTCGCAGTTTTTAAGGCGATGATCAGCGCTTACCAGCCTATCAATTGCGTTGAGCTTGGTGTGCTTGAAGGATATTCAGCGCTTGCTATCGCAAGCGGCCTTAAAGAGAATTTTGATAAACATGGGGCAAAAGGGCATTTGGTAGCCTACGATCTTTTTGAGGAATACCCTTACCGGCATGTTTCATATGAAACAACGAAAAAGAATATCGATGATGCCGGGCTTTCTGATTGGGTTACTCTTTACCAGGAAGATGCCTTTAGAGCCCATAGTTTCCACGGTCCTAACACTGTTCATTTTTTGCATGTCGATCTTTCCAATACCGGCGATACGGTAAAAAAAATAATGGAGTTTTGGGATAACCTCATGGTGCAGGGTGGAATCATCTGCTTTGAGGGTGGATCAGAAGAAAGAGATCAGATCGAATGGATGACTCAATATAAAGCCGAGCCGATTAAAAAAGAGCTGGAAACTAATTCGATCATTGAAGCCCGGTACGTTTTCGCAACTTATTTTAAATTCCCAAGTTTGACATGCTTATTGAAAAAAAGATGACACTCGTCGAGCTATTTCAAAACCATTCTGGGCTGCCAACCGAGAAATTTAATCATCATCTTGAGGCGTACGGTCATTTCTTCTCACCTTTTCAGGGGCAAGATATTGGGGTGCTAGAGATCGGAATAAGGGATGGCGGGTCGCTTCAGCTTTGGCGAAAGTATTTTGGCCCAGCCGCTCGAATTTATGGACTTGATATCCAAGATAGGACGTATCTCAAAGATAAGGTTGGCGCAGAAATATTTGTTGGGGATCAGGGGGATATAAAAGTTTTGAGAGAATTGATTTCTGGAATGGGGCAACTTCATATCGTGATTGATGATGGGTCCCATAATTCGCAAGATCAAATCGTTTCTTTTAAAGAAATTTTTCCCACTCTTGAGGATGGCGGGCTCTACATCGTTGAGGATATTCACACGTCTTATAGGGAAAATTACGGAGGCGGGCTTTTAGATCAGCGCTCTTTTGTGGAATATCTTAAGGCCAGAATTGATTTTATTCATAGGTCTGAATTTCTATTTGATTCAGAATATAAGGGAGCAACGCATTTATTCGCAATCCATATTTATCCAAGCCTTGCCATTATTGAAAAACGGGATCCTCGAACTTACGGCAGCGCACTTATGAATGGTTCTTTATGATTTTCACAGATAAAGACATTATTAAATTTAAAACATTTTGCCAGGAGATCATTGGTAATCCTAGGCCAATGGATGAACAACCTTCTCAAAAATATGGCGGTTATCTTTGGTGCGAAGATTGGGAAATCATAGAGATTTTAAAATATCTGTTTAATGGGCGCGATGGTTATCACGGAGATCCACCTCCAAACCGTCTAAAAAATAATCCGTTATGGTCAAAAGATGAAATTGAAAAGAAGGCTGAAATGCTAATGAGTTTTTATCAAAATTCAGATCACATCATTGAAAATCTAAGGAGTTTAAGAAATGGAACTGCATCCAGGATCGCTTGATACTTTTAATCAATTATCTTCCGGCCGCGATGGTCTTGAAAGATACCGGATTATGGAGGATTTTGGCCAATACGTCCTTAACGGTGTGGGTGGGGACATCCTCGAAATCGGGGTTGGTGAGAGCTCTTATTTTCTTTCAAAGATTGCAAAGAAATTTAATCGCCGTCTTTTTCATTGTGATATTTCTCCATCCAAGATTATCAATCCGATGACTGTTCCAGGATATCTTTCGGATAGTGAAGAGATCACTTATTTTGAAGAGCGCGATCCTAATCCCGATAGCTACAAACGGGTAGTTTGTTTTGCCGGGTCGTCAGATGCTCTTTTTAAACGGGTGCCGATTACTCCGATTGCGTTAGCTTTTATCGATGGGGATCATTGTTACGAACAGGTTTTGAAAGATTTTAATAATCTCGTTCCGTTTCTAGTGGATGATGGATATTGTCTCTTGCACGATACTTACCCGCCTTCAGAGGAATACCTTAGTGAAAATCTGTGCGGGACGGTTTACAAACTTCGTCAAGAACTGAAGTATGCCACGTTACCGGCGAGCTTCGATATGCTCACGCTTACGCGTGGAACAGCGATTGGCGTTGGCCTAACGATTTTAAGAAAACATCCCAAAGAACGCCCTTATTACCAAATGTAGGAGTTTGAAATGCCAAAGAAAAAAAAGAAAAAGAAACGGATCGGATATTGACCAAAACTTACCTTAAGTAATTGTCGTTTAAGGTAAGTATTTTGCATCTGTAATGGAATGAATGGGTTATGACTTCTTAAAAATAGTTGAGTTAAGGTAAGAAAAAACTATGAACGATCAAGAAAGACTTGAAAGAAAATGGGCTGCACTCGAGCCTTGGCAGGATAATTTTGGGCAGGGCATGGAGCGGCGTGGAAATGACGGTTATTCGTGGTATGACCTATCGTTGCTTAACGCCCTCCCATGCGAGAAAGATACCGCCATTATTTTGACGGCTTGGGCCGGTCAATTAAAATGGATGAAAAATACCCTGGCAAGCTACCGTAAAACCGGTGCTTTTGTCATCCTTGCTTATGACCAGCATTTCTTTCCATGGGTGGAGCCGGCGGAAGATGCGTTTTTAAAAACCATGCCGAACCCAAGGCATTATCAGCTTGCAAATACAACGGTCTTTAAACATCCAACAGCGGATGCCAGTAAAAGAAATGGCTGGTTTTGGTCGGTCAGATATGCTCAGGGGATTCTCAAGAGTTTCCAGAACATCAAGAAAATATACCTCACTAATGGGGATTGTATTTTTGAGAAACCAGAAGGATTCCCTGAGCTTTTAAAACTTGTTGACGATTGCGATCTTATTTCCGGGCAAACCACGACAAATGGAAATATTCATACCGCAAACATTATTTTCAAGCGTGAAGCATTCGACAAGATTTTTGATTATATCGCGGAGCTTATGTGCGTTCCCGTGATTGGATCCAGGAGCCCGGAAGGAAATCTTAAAGAAGCTGTATCGCAGCTTAAATTAAAACTCGGGATTGCTCCAAAGCAGCCGCTTGATAAGGATGGGACTATCGATTCATATGCTCGTTATGGGCAAGAATCGACATGGAAAGAACTCGTTGGATTCAGAAATTTATTTGCGGAATATGAAACTCTCGGGAACAATGGGGAAGATGTGGCTTGGCTCGCGCCCTACGCGGATGATTTTAAAGACTGGCTTTATTGGGGCGGAGAAGAACGGGAAACAGTCTGTCAGTATTGGAAAACCGGAGATAAACGGTATTTATGGCAATGGTGGGACAGATGGGAAGATTCTGATTACAACCGACTTTATTATCCGTTCTCGTATTACGGAAAGGAACCAGTTTATGCCTAAAGATATTTTAACGATTCACAATGAAATTTTGAAAGAAAAAGAAAAAAAACTTACTGAGGATATTAAAAAAAGGACTCCCGAGATTCAAAAAGAAGTAATGATAAATGAATTTATGAAGGTGGTTAACGGCTTCAATTTAAAGGAACGCTCAAATATCGCGTGGCGTATTTTTTGGGGGAAACTTTAAGATGCTTATGAGTTCTCATATGCTTAGAATGAGTTTCAAAAAGCTCAAGATTTTCTATTCTATTATCCGTTTTAATATGATTTTTATGATGAATCACTTCATTCGGTTTCAAATATCGCCCAATATGCTTTTCCATGACAAGACGATGCTCTCTAACAAAACCAAAAGAACCGGAGAATGGATGGCTTGGCATTCTAATGAGAATGTAACCTTTGTGCATTCTTCTATCGCCGCACCATCTATGATTATTTTGACCAGACGTTTTCTTAATAAAATTTTCACGAAATTTAGGGTCTTTCCAAATGTGTTTCACACGTTCGGAATTTCTTTTTATGATATCCTTCGTAAACAAAACCTTTCTATATTTAGCCTTCAATTTTGGATTGGCCCAGCGTTCCTTTGCCTTTTTGCCTATTTTTTGTTTTGTTTCATCACTCATTGGTTTTCTGATTCCGCGGCTTTTATTTCCCATAATAACCTCCAAATGTTAAGTCTATTATATCCGATTCTTGGGGGACTAACAATGGCTGATTTAGAACAACCTGGAATTTCGGAAGAGGAACGTGCAAGCCGGCAATTCTGGATTGACCGGACAAGAGCTAACGATTCTTGGGCTAAGAAAGCTTTGAAGCCGATCGGAGTTCTTCTTACTTCCCATCAAGCGAATCGTCCGTTTCTTAAAGCCTCGGTTGAATCTCATGCAAAGCTAGGGTATTGGATTACGCTTGCCTATGACAGTTATGTTGATCCGACATGGGAAGTGATTGACCACAATCAATTCATGCCAGCCAAAGACATTTTAGACAAAGTGAATTTGTTTTTCATACCCACTTATCAAACTTGGGGAGGTCCGCTTTACCCTTATTTTTGGCTTCTTAAATGGGGCGTTCAGGCAATGAGCAATTTTGAATATATTTACTGCGCGAATGCTGATTTTGTGCTTGAAAAACCAGAAGGATTTGTGGATCTTTTTAACCTTTTAGGCGATGCTGACATTATGACTTCCGGTCCGGATAGGGATGATCCGCCATCTGCTAATACGGCTGGATTTATCGCAAAAACGAAATCGCTCATTGAGATTGTCAAACATCTTGAAGCGCATCTTGTCCCTTGGGAAAACTACGAGAAACACACACAAAGAATTGGGAATATGGAAGGCCGTCTCGGGTGGGCGATTAAAGACTTAGGCTTAAAACAAGTGCGTGTAAATCCACCACTCGAAGATATGTTTCGCCAGCCAGGAAATGGGACTTGGTACGATCTTCTCGGATTCAGACATATCCACGCAGAGCTTAATTACGCTTACAGAAACAAAAAAATTCCACCGCCTTTAAAATATCTCGATGAGCGCTATTTAGGCGCACACGACTTTAATCACATCAAACAATATGAAGAAACCGGAGATTTAAAAGTTCTCGAAAACTGGTGGGAGAAATAACCATGAAAGCAACAATCAATAAACTCGATGCAGTTTCAAACTCTCAATTCAATATCAATGTAACTGTTAATGATGATTCTGGGAAACCTCTATTTTCAGGGCAGATGGGATTTAATGCTATCTTTACCGATACTGCTCAGGCAATTTCTTATATCAAAAATGCGATTAAAAATCGCACGAATCAAGCCATTGCTGAAAATGGAAGTGTTGCAAAACCAGAAGTTGAGAAGTTAATTGGCAAGGAGTTTAGTCTTTAATGGTAACTCGTATCTGGACAGGAGGCGGGGCAGACAATAATGCCAGCACTGCTTTAAACTGGGATATTGCGACTGTTCCTGTAGCAGGGGATGCGCTCATCTATGACGGTCAATTCCCGGTTACCGGAAATAAAAATTGTGTCTGGGACCTCAATATTTTAGCTGTCTCTATTAATGCTACAGGATACACGGGGACGTTGAGCAATAGCGGCAGCTCCTATCCAATGAGAATCGCTACTACTTTCACTCTTGGTTCAGGAATGACTTTTTCGGACACTTCAACTGCTGGAGTTTTACTAACAGGGGCAACAACAATGACGACCAATGGAATTTCTTTGGGAGCATTGGATATTGGGGGTGCACTTACTTTGGCGGATAATCTTACTGTAACGGGAACTCTTACAGGAAGTTCTGCAATAACTGGCGGCATGAATTTATACGCGCAAGGTGATGTCACGATGAATAATATTGCCATTTCTTCGGTAACGATACACTTCACAGGTGCCGCTAATCAGGCATGGGCTGGTGGCGGTGGAAATAACTACAATTTCAATACGGTAATAAATAAATCTGGCGGCACGCTCACGATCTCCGGAATCCATTATGTCGGGTTTATCAATACACCTACCATTACTTATACCGCTGGGACAGTAGTCACAACCGGACATACGCTTGGATTAAGAGGAACTGGGAGTTCTGTCAATTTAAATACTGGAACATTAGCTTGGAATAATGTGACGATTGGATCATTTGAAAGTCCAACAGTTACTCTTACTGGAAATTTAAGAGTTGATGGTACTTTGACGATTACAGCAGGCTCTACTTTATCTGCTGGAAGTAATACGATTACATGTGCTGGAAATTTCACGAATAATGGAACTTTCACGGCTGGGACATCAACTGTAATATTTAATGGAACTTCCACAGTTGCAGGATCGACAGCGTTTTACAGTCTTAAAATAAATTCCATAAAAACAGTTCATCTGACATCAGGGCAAACATTTTCAACGAATGCTTCTGGAAATTTTACAGCAACCAGTTGCACGCTTGATGCAACTACGGGAGGGAGCCGGGCAACTCTCACAGTAAACGGATCGCAAAACGTTACTGGTGTAACCGCTACAGATATTGATTCCAGCGCTGGAAATACCGTTCATAATGGTTCTGGAACAAACTCGAATACTGTCAATTGGGATACGACGTCATCCTCTTCTTCGAGTTCGAGCAGTTCTAGTTCATCGAGCCGTTCTTCAAGCTCTAGTTCGAGAAGTTCTTCATCATCGTCTTCCTCAAGATCATCATCCAGTTCTTCGAGAAGTTCTTCTTCTTCGTCAAGCAGTTCAAGTTCCAGAAGTTCATCGTCTTCATCCAGTAGTTCTAGTTCAAGTTCGAGAAGTTCATCTTCGAGCAGTTCAAGCTCTTCCTCGTCTTCTTCTTCTAGTTCTCGGTCTTCATCGAGTAGTTCGAGTTCCAGCTCATCTCTATCGAGCTCGTCTTCGTCATCAAGTTCCTCAAGTTCGAGCTCATCGAGTAGCAGAAGTTCAAGCAGTTCGTCTTCCAGATCATCGTCTTCTTCCAGTTCCTCAAGCTCAAGCTCGAGCTCAAGTTCTTCAAGAAGCAGCTCGTCCTCTTCTTCGAGTTCAAGCAGTTCGTCCTCATCCTCGTCCTCCTCCTCGTCTTCCAGCCGTGCGCTTATTTGGACGAATCGGGCAGAAAATGAAATGTCATGGACAGATCGTACCGAAATTGAAACATTGATTTCGAGCAGTTCTTCGAGCTCTTCGAGATCCAGTTCTTCCAGCTCAAGATCTTCATCAAGCCGGTCTAGCTCTTCGAGTTCTTCGAGTTCAAGTTCTAGATCTTCATCGAGTAGCTCAAGCTCTTCTTATTCGTCTTCGTCCAGCTCTTCTCGAAGCAGTTCGTCATCTTCGTCTTCGTCGAGTAGCTCATCTCGATCAAGTTCATCGAGCTCTTCATCAAGTTCGTCCAGATCCAGCTCTTCAAGTTCATCGTCTTCTTCTATGAATCCATGCTGGGTTGCTGCTGAGATTTTCGGGGGATGGCACCATCCGCAGACAGAGCGTGTGCGTGCGTACATGCTAAATGATTCGCCAAGATGGTTTTTTAATTTATATATGGAATACGGTGAAAGAACCGCGGATTGGATACGGCGACACGGATGGACTAAAATTATGTTAAGACCGTTTTTTAAATATTTGGCTATGAAAGGGAAAAAACATGACAGCTCTTAGCACATTGCAGACTTACATCCGTAGGGACTTTAAACGCACAGACAAAAATACCGAAATCATTCAAGCGATCAATGACTCCATATTGTGGATTTCGACTTTAATTCCGCATGGAGATTACAAATATCAATCGTGGGTTTATACAGCATTAGCGAGGGAAGATTATGCTCTCCCAAGCAATTTGATTCATTTAATTCATCCGATTAAGTTCCTTGAAGGAAGTGCGAGTGCTGACTCTGGATTTCCTCTTGAGCATATCACGAAAGAAGAATATGACATCAGAGAACCAAATCCTAACAGAACCAGTCCATCTACCGGAAGACCGAGCGCGTATACGGTTTTTTCCAGGTCAATTTTAGTGACACCACTTCCTGATAAAACGACTTATCTCCTTGAAATTATGTGGTCAAGACGGCCAGGTTCTCTTTCTGCGGCTGCTGATACGCCCGAGCTTGGCTCAGAATGGGATGAAGTCATTAAACATATTTCTATGGATAAACTCTATGCCGGGATGGGGATGCTTCAGGAATCAGGTTATTGGGCAAGCCTTTACCGGGATGCGGAATGGAATCCGATTGGACTTTTAAGAAATCTTATTAATGCCGAGCGGGACCGAGAATTTCCCGCTGTCGGACAAGTTAAATTTAATCAACTTTAAAGGAGAATAAGATGACTTATATTCAAACATGGGATGAAACTGTTCCTGCTGGAACACGCGCTCTTAACCTAGGCGATGACGACATAAGAGCCTTTAAGGTCGCAATCCGGGAACGTCTTGCCGGCGGAGGTATGCACTTTCCATCAACCGATGACGCGAATGCCGGGCTTTTTAATAACGTAAAATTCATCGAAGCATCTGCGAATCCAACCGTTGAAGCGAATCGCGGATTTCTTTTCACAAAAGATGTTTCTGGGGTTACGGAACTTTATTGGATGGATTCAAGCGGAAATGTCATGCAGCTCACAAGCGGCGGTGCGTTTCTTATCACGAATCTTTCTATTTCCGGGCAGACAAGAGGGGATCTTATTGCAAGAGCTGCAAGTGCTTGGGCGAGACTTGCGATAGGTGCATCCGGAAGATTCTTACGAAGTGATGGGACGGATCCGTCATGGTCTTTGATTCAATCTGGGGACATTGATTATACAAATCTTCCGTCAGGTTCGGTTCTTCAGCATGTCATTACGACTAATGCAACAGCATATTCAAAATCAACTCAAAATATTGTTGCTGATGATGACACAATCCCGCAGATAACGGAAGGATTTGAAGTATTAAGCAGAGCAATTACTCCCAAACAAACTGGAAATAAATTAATTATAAGGGCTGTTGTATTTCTTGGCGGAAGCACAGCAGGAGATCGTGTAGTCGCTTGTTTGCACAAATCGGGAACCAATGATGCTTTAATGGTAGCCGCAGGCGATAGTTTGAGTTATAGCGTTTCTGAGCAAGAGCAACTCGTTCTTCAATACGAACAAACAGCTGCAGGAACTTCAGAAGAGGTATATAGCATCAGAGTAGGACATGGGGATAATAATACAATGTATATCAATCAAAACAACAGCAGCAGAGATTATGGAGCTAAAATTACTTCGAGCATCTCAATTATGGAGATTAAAGCATGAATAAGAAATTATTAAACAAAGCTTTAACGTGGAGATATGGAAATGTTTTCAGCACAATGCGTGAGCCTAGACAGGATGAAGTGATTACTTTCTGGAATCATCCTACCGAACCTCAACCGAAATCAACCGATTTTCCTGTATTGATTTCTGATTATGAGACCTATCTAACTAATGAAAAATCTTCAAAAAAAGCAAGAAAAAAATCTCTTATGCAGAAATTAGGACTTTCAAAGCAAGATATTCGAGCTCTCGCGGAGCTCGTCAAAGACGGAGATGACGTCAAAGACGGAGATGACGATTAATGCCGCTTCTTAATCTTCAAGCATTATGCAGAAGTTGCCACGTGTCATTGCATCGAAAAGGAAAAAGAAAAAATGTCTCCATTGTTGCGTAAGGGAGTATTACTTCCGGCTAAAGGAGTTGATTTTTCTATTCCTTCGACATTTATTGAGGATCAAAAATCATTCGCCCAAAACATGCGTTATGACAAAGGGCTTCTAAGAAAACGGCCTGGAAAGACTGTCCAAGGACTTGTCACTCCGGACGGTGATCAAGTGATGGCGTATGGATATCTTCAGCATTCAAGCGGATCAAAACATCTTGTGCGAGCTTCAAAGCGAAGAATCCAGCGCTGGAACACAGCAACAAGCACATGGCAAACCATTTCAATCATTACCTATAACAGCGGTGATGAGGATTTCTTTTCTTTTGCTAATGTCACGGAATCCAACCTTTTAGTTTCTTCAAATTATGTGGATGCGATGTACAAATGGAATGGCTCTGGAAATCAGGCGCTTTTAGGCGGAACCCCTCCAAAAGCAAAATATATTACTTATGTCACTCCCTATCTTTTGGCGGCTTATACTGATGACGGCGTTACGGTTGAGCCGTGGCGCGTGGCATGGTCTGATACCGATAATCCGCAGGTGTGGAGTGGTGGAAATTCCGGGGAAGCGTTGATAACGGATGAGCCATCCGTCATTCAGAATATTGCAAAATTAAATGAGTTCGTGGCTGTTTATAAAAAGGAATCACTTGCTGTTGGAATCAAGGTCGATCCGCCGGATATATTTAGGTTTGAAACGATTAAGACAGGAATCGGGCTCGCTTCTCCAAGAGGATTTTCGGACGCTGAAGGTCAGCATTATTTCATGGGGCTTAATAATTTTCATGTTTGGAACGGGGTGCGAGTTGAATCTATCGGAGATCAAATAAGAGAATACGTATTTTCAAGAGTGAATCGCTCAAAAATAAAGCGTTGTTTTTCTACCCATGTTCAGGAATTGTCCGAAGTTTGGTTTTTTATAATCACTTCTGGTGGATCGTGGCCGACAGAAGTTTGGAAATATAACTACAAACTTGGATTTTGGTTTTTTGATACCTGCGACAATATCACTTCAGGCATTAAATGGGAAAATACAACAACTCTTGATTGGGATTCTTCTATCGGGACTTGGGATCAGCAGCAAATTACATGGGATGATTCTTCTATCGGTTCAGCGTGGGAAGAAATCATGCTTGGCGCATCCGATGGATTTAGCGCAAAAGTCGATTACACCACAACAAACGACCGAGGCGTGGCCGTTGAAGGACTTTTTACAAGCAAAGATTTTACGGCGGATAGCCAGGAATTTGGAGCGAGATGGTTAAAGTTTGATGTTTGGGCAAAAGGACCCGGTAAACTTTATCTCGCTTATTCAACTGATTTTGGGGATACGTGGGTGAGTGTTGCTTACAACTCATCTCAAGCTTACGTGGACCTTGATGAAGTGATGACAAAATATGAATGGTATTTTGATGTTTGGGCTAAACATATCCGGTTCCGTCTTAAAAATGCTGAATCGGGAGAAACATTTTATATCGAGAAATTTTTTCCTTATTACGTGAACCGAGAAGAAATCGCGGCATTCAGGAGCTAAATGCAAGTCAGAAGAAGATTAAAAACGTCAAAACCGGAATCTGAATTTGATAAAAGCTTGGAAGATGAACTTTCAAGTTATTTGCTCGAGCTTTCAAAGCTGCTTAATAAAGGGCTTGATTTTACTGATAATTTTAATGGTTCTTTTGTTACGATTTCCGATACTGGCGCTGCGGATTCAGAGAATACACTGGCTCATGGATTGGGGCGCGTCCCATCTGGTTATATTGTGACAAAAATTAACAAAGCTTCAGTTGCTTATTTAGGATCAACGTCATGGACCGCGACGAACATTTACCTAAAATTTAACGTGGCAAATTGCACCGCAACGGTATTTATTTTTTAAGGGGGTAACATGAATCTTTTAGAAATTTTACTTTATCCTATGAAAAACGCCATTCTTGGAATGGGGTTTAATTGGGGCAATGCTTTTAAGTTTGGAGGTAATAAAAATGATGAGGACGGCGGCGGTGGCGATGTTTCGGCTCAACCACAAATTCCTGTCTGGCAATCCGCGGTCGGAGAAGACCTTTCGGCATGGGTGAGGAAATTCCTTAAAAGCTATACGCCTGGTGAAGCATACGGCGGTAAGCTTTCTGTTACAGATCCAAGCAGTTTTGAGCAAATGGGATTAGGTGAGCTCGGGAAGCTTCTCGGAGGACCCGCCACGGGCGAGCTGTACGGTGCTGCAAAAGGGCAGGTGATGGATACTCTGGGCGGTCGTTATTCAAACCCAGAGACAAGTCCTTTTATACAATCATTTCAAAAACTTGCCGGTCAAAATCTTCAGGATCAAATTACCACAGCGCGTGGGCAGCGCGGGGCAAGAGGCTCTTATTTCACAAGAGCCGGACTTCAAGAAGAAAGCCGTCTTACCGAGCGAACTCAAAACACATTAAATAGTTTGATTGAAAGTTTTATCAATCAGGAAAGAGGCCGTCAGCAGGCCGCTGTTCCGCAGGCGCAGCAGCTTGAAGAATATGGCAATCTTACTGCGCCTCTTAAAAGAGTAGCAGCTTCGCAGAGTTTTGGATCGCTTCCAAGGCTTCTTGAACAATCTGACCTTGAACGAAAATACTCTGAGTTTCAGAGACAAAGACAAGAACTTTCAACTGTTCCTAGCATTGGAACTGGTGTTTTAAGCAAATCAGTTCCTTACGGGATCAATCAATTTTCGGCGCCGCAACAGCCTGGATTCTTTGACCAAATTTCTCCGTTCATTGATGTTGCCGCTAAAATTCTACCGTTTTTTATGAGTGGCTGCTGGGTTGCTTCAGAAATTTTCGGCGGTTTTTGGAATCCTAAAACTACGGCGTCAAGAGTTTATGTTAATTTTCTAGCACCTCGTTGGTTTAAACGATTCTATTTAAAATACGGAGAAAGAATTGCTGAGTTTATCCGAAAGAATCCAGTCTTTAAGAAAGCGTTACGTCCTTTGTTTGAAAAGTTTTCTGAAAAAGGCGAAATATTTATGAACGAAGGAGGGCGTTAACATGGGATACGAAGATGAACTTTTAAGGCAAGGATTCGTTCCAAAAGGAGTCCGTCGAAAACAGCTTAACGCGTCAGGTGAAGCCACCTGGGAAACCGGCGCACAGAGAGCCGGAACCGCTTTGAATAAGGTGATGGATAATGTCTATGGTGCGCTTGAAATGCGCCGTAAACAAGAACAGCAAAAAGCTGAAGCGCAGGCGAAACAATTTGATATGTATAAAACGCTCCGTGAATCTGGCTATGATCCAAAGGCGGCACATGAAGCGACATTAAAAAAGGTTGGTCTTCCGGAACCTTCTGGGACTGATAAGTTTGGACGAGAAGAAGAGAAGACGCAGGCAGAGCTTGGATTAACAAAAGCCAAAACGAAATACTATGAGCAAGGCGGTGCTAAAAGAACCGTTATTGATAAGATGACTCCCGCCCAACTTCAAGACCGGCTCAAGTTTCTAACTGATCCTGTCAACGTACAGGAAGGCGATGAAGAAGAAACGACGCAAGAAATTTTATCAATCACAAAAACATTACGCGGCATGACAACCGGAAAAAAAGAAGCGTCTGGAACTGAATCTCCCTCTGAAGGATTCGTCATTATGAAGTCACCAGATGGAACTAAATACAAAATCCCAAAAGCGAATATTGAAAAGGCAAAGCAAAGGGGATTTACTGCCTAATGGCTAAAAATCCTTATGAGGATTTAGGGGCTGTTGCTTTCGAGGAATCGCCAAATGCGAAGATAGACGTTCCTTTTGCGGGTGGCGCTCAACCTAAATTCGTCACGCCTAAAAAGAATGATTACTCCGATCTTGGGGCTGTTCAAATTGCGGAAGGAACGGAAGATCCGCGGGTTCTTAGCGAACAAGATTTAGAGGGGTTCCGCACGATTGAAATAAACCAAAAGAAAAAAGCTTCAATCCTTCAAAGCGTTGCTGAACAAGTCAAACGGGCGAATGATCTCAACCCGATTAATTGGTCAAGCAATCGACTTAAAGATCATTTCAAACAAAACCCGCCTAAGAATGTCCAGGAACAGGCCCAGGCAAATGCGGCGCTTGAATTAAAAAAACAGCAGGAAAAAACTCTCACCGAACAACACCTTCCAGAAGAAGTCCAAGAACCTGAACCCATAGAGTTTAAAGGGCCGTCCAATGATATTCGTGATGTCCCAGCCGCGTTTGGGGCTGGTATTCAGCAAGGAGCCATGTCTGTAGCACAATCGGCTTTAAGAACGCCGGAAGCCATAGAAAGGGCACTGGGTGGGATTGGTGACATGATTGGGGCTCCAAAAACGCGGGAACAGTTAAAACCAATTATCCAGCCAATCGCGGAAGGATTTAAGGCGTTCGGGCATGAAATACCAGGCTTGAATGATTTAGCGGATAAAATTCATGTTACTCAAGCGGCTCTAGCTCAAAACAAAAAAGCTTTTAAAACAAACGCTCTTCTTGCCCAGCAAGCCGATCATGCTTTTGAAAGTTTGCTGACTACCGGGGATGCTGAAGAAATAGGAGATGTCATCACAAACCCCGTGGCTTGGGCGTCTTTTATAGGGCAAGCAGTTCCATCCCTTGCAATGGCTTATTTATCTGGCGGTAAGATTGCTTTTATGATGTGGCTTGAAGCAATGGACACAGCAGACAACGCAATCCAATTTGAAAAAGATACCGGCATAAAAGTTTCTGACGAAGAATTTTTTAAAGCGACAACTCAGGCAGGTATTATCAACGGCGCTCTTGAGAAAATAGGATTTGACAAAGTTTTCGGACCGCTTAAAGGCACGCAAGCCGGGAAAAAAATATTTGGCGCTGCGAAAGGATCTCTTAAGGCGCCTAATTTTTTAAAGGCATCCCTCGGGGCGGCAGGGACGGAGGCTTTCACAGAAGCCCTGCAAGCTTTTAATTCTAATTTTTCAGCAAAGCATTTTAACGAATCTCAAAAAATACTTGAAGGAGTTCTTTCAAGCGCAATGGGTGGTTTTGGTGGCGGTGCATTTGGAGGCGGATTATCGGCCAGGATAGCGAGCATGGATCAAGATTCTCAGAAAAAAAGAGCGTCCTCTATTGCGAAGGCTGTAACCGAATATGCTCTTCCAGAAGAAGTTCAGCAAAAAAAACCTGTAGAAATAAAAGGGGATGAAGCTGTTTCTCAGGAGACATTACAAGAACTTGGAGCTGAGGAAATTCCTGATGAAGATGAATATAAGTCCGTTATTTCAAATAAGCCTGCCAAGTTTGGCGAAACGAAAGAGATTCCTCCGCAAAGCGAAGAAATAACGCCATTAGAACAAGACGCGATTGAAGAAAAACAGGCGAAAATAAATCTTTCGCTTGGATCGCCTAAAAGACAGAGCCCAACTAATCCACCCTCTGATCCGGTTTTAGGAACCACAGTCAACGCCGGTGATATGCCGATGCGCCTTGACCGGCCTCCCGGCCATATTCCTTCCACGAGCGCGATTGATATTATGGACGCACTCGCTGACGCCGTGAAAGCATTTGGCGGAAAAGTTCCGTTTCGTGTCGGAAGAATCCCTCCACAGCAGAAAGCACTTGGCATCTTCAAAGTATTCCCGGAAGTGATTCGCATTAAAACGGCTAATGATATTCCAACCGCTTCGCATGAGCTTGGACATGCTCTTGAAAAGCTTGTGTTTGGATGGCCCCGCGGCGGCCCGTGGAAAGGGCCATTGGTTGATTTTAAAATGCAGACTGAACTTTCAAAACTTGGGAAAGACCTATACGGAGACAGAGAGCCGGCAGCCGGTTACAAGCGCGAAGGATTCGCGGAGTTCCTTAGGTTATGGCTGACTGATCCTAAAAAACTTGACGCAAAAGCTCCGACATTTAATGGGTTTTTTGAAAAGCAATTCCTTAAAGATAATCCAGACGGCGCGAAAGCCCTTCAGAAAGCACGCGAACTCACAAGCAGATTTCAGGAACAAGGCTCTGTTGCAAGAGCAAAAGCGTCTGTTGTACGGCCTGATTCAATCAAAGAACGGATGGTAAAATTAAAGGCTGATCTTTTAAATCTTAAAAAAGGCGCGATTAAAATGCACGTTGAAATGCTGGAACCTATCCGCGTTCTTACTGAAGAAGCTGAAAGAAAATTAGGGGAGAAACTTGTCCCGGAACAAGACCCTTACTTCACGGCTAAAGCCCTTAGAACTACGCATGACGCCCGTGTGCGCGTGATGGTGAATGAGCACATGATCGACATTGCTGGGAATCCGGTTGGAGCGCCACTAGCTGATATTACTTCTCTAGTTAAGGGGAAACAGGAAGATTTTACGGCATATCTTTGGGCCAAAAGGGCGATTGCGTTGTGGGATGATCCAAAAAAAATGGGCGGCAGGAATCCTGGAATCACGCGCGAAGACGCAGATCAAATTATTAAAGAACTGGAAACCCCAGAATTTCAGATTGCAGCTCAGAAAGTTTATGACTGGAACGAAGGAGTTTTGAATTATGCCGGTAATGCAAGTCCGGATTTTAGGACTGTTGTTGACAAAATCCGTGAACGTGATCCAGGCTTTTATATCCCATTAAGCCGGGAGTTTAGGGATCTTGACAATATGTGGGCTCGCTCCTCGGCTCGATCTGTTAAGGCCGGTACGGCCAATTTAAGCGCAAGACTCAAAGGCTCTGGCCGGCGCATTAAAGATCCTTTCCCGCAGATGATTTCAAACGCCCGCGCAATCGTTAAAGCCACGCATAACCGTGTAGTTTTAGAGCAAATAATCAAGCTTTCAAAAGTCGAAGGAATGGGGCATCTTGTTGAAAAAGTTCCGCGTGCTCAAGTTCCTGTATTGAGTCAAACTGTCGAAGAGTTGATCGAGAAAATAAGCAAACAGCTTGGCCCTGAAAGTGATTTTTCTCTTGAAGGAATTGACGAAGACGCGATTGGACAAACGGTTACTTTCTTTATGCCTGAGACTAGACCAAAAGGAAAGGACCCGATTATCCCGATTCAAAATAAAGGAAACCTTGAATTTTATCAAGTGGACGGAGAGCTTTTTGATGCACTTGCTTCAATGGAAGTTTACCGGCTTCCGTCAATAGGTGGGATGCCATTGCTTGATTGGATATTCGGGAAACCGGCAAGAGTGTTTCGCGCTGGCACGACAGGTATGCGGGCAGCGTTCGGGCTTGTTACAAATCCATTACGAGATATTCAAACCCTGTATTTAAACAGCCAAGCCAACGTCAATGCTTTTCAACTTCTCGGAAGCTGGTTTAAATCAGTAGTCGATTCTGGATTCCATGTTTTTACCGGGAAAACAAACGACCCTTATCTGGATGCTTTTATCCGGTTAGGTGGTGAAATGGCGCAACCTTTGGGCCAGGACATTCCGCAAACTCGCAGGGCTGCAAGACAATTGTTCCAGGGGAAGATCGTTAAAACCATTGATCCCCGCAATATTTTCGATTTTATCAGGGATGTATTTCAATTCCCGGAAAGCGGAGCCAGAACGGCAGAACTTCGGGCAATGGCGAAACAGGTTGGTTGGACGCCTGGCGAGCCGATGACTTTGAACCAAAGTCTTCAACTTCTTTTGGCAGCCAAAGAAGTGACTACAGATTTTACCGCTGCTGGTGAACTCTCAAGAGTTATGAATCAAATGGTTCCGTTTTACAATGCCGCCATTCAAGGGCCTCGCGCCAATATCCGGGCAGGGATGCGTGATTCAAAGAAATTTTTCTTGAGAGGACTTCTCGCTCTCACAATCCCGACCCTTTTTTTGTGGAATAAAAATAAAGACGAGGAGTGGTACAAAGAACTTCAAGCAAGAGAGAAATTCACGTTCTGGTTTTTCCCGGCAAATATTCTTGGGCAAGATATTTTGGTCAGGATTCCACGATCCTTTGAAGTTGGGCAATTTTTTGCGTCAATGCCGGAAGCATTTCTTGACGCTTTGTACCGGCAAGATCCGGAAATCGCGAAAGAATGGTTTGAAACTTTCATGGAAGTCAGCAATCCCTTCTCTTTACCTGTTCTCTTGGAAGAATCTTTTAAGCAAGCCGCGAATAAAGATTTTTATTGGGATCGTCCGATTGTTCCGCAAGCAATGGAGAAAATGCCGGCTGAAGAGCAATTTGACGAATACACTTCACGTCTTGCAATATCAATCGGGGATATTTTTAATGTTTCCCCTAAAAGAGTTGATCATGCAATTCGCGGTCTTTTTGGGAACGTGTCTGGTGACATTATCGGAACGCTCGGGCTTGGCCCGGAAGGCGTTGACCGGGAAACACAGCCCGCCGATCTTTCTGTTATTGGGACTCTTTTCAAACGTGGCGGGCTTCTTGGAACAAGTCCAAAATCGGTCAATAAAATGTACGATCTTCTGGAACCGGCTATGAATAAACAGTACAGCAAAAAGAATCCAGAGACAAATAACGAACGCCAGCTAAGGCTTATGCTTACAGATGCAACAAGAGCGGTTTCGGCGATTCTGTATGTCCGAAGTCAAACCAAAGAATCAAAGCAACAAGTCAAACTAACACAAAAAGCAGTTGAGATTGCAAGGGATGTTGTTGCTAAATATGAAGCCGGAACCGTTCAACGGGCTAAATTTAAGAGCGCTATGAAAAGCTACAAAAAGCAAAAGGATATCATCAAAGATGAAAAGGATTAGCCGTCATTTTCTGGAGCTTTTTCTATGGCTCGTTTTTGTATTTGGTTTTCTTGGGTTTGGCCTTGATATTTTAAATGCAATCGTTGGGTTTCCGTATAAAGGCGTTTGGACGCACGAAATATTTCTAACGCCTTTTTTTATCTTTTCAGTGGTTGCGCTTTTACCGATATCTTTTATTGGGGCATTTTATGACCGACGAACTTGAGATTAAAGAGCGGCTTATTCGGATTGAAACGATTGTTACGCTTAATCACGAATCGTATGAGAAATACCGGGATGAAGTTACAGCGAAGATTCATTCCGTTAAAGCTACCGCTGATAAAGCACACGAGCGTCTTGATGATGAAATAAAATTCCGATACATGGCAAGTGGTGCTTTTGCAGTTATCGGGACATTAATAGCCGCTGTGACTCTAGTTATAAAAATGTACGTCAAATAAACTAAGGGGGAATTTATGGGAATATTCGATAAATTAAAGGGAATTGCGGTTCGTAAGTTTGCAGAAAAATACATTAAAGGCGCAGTCAAAACAGGTGTTGGGGTTGGGGCAGTATGGCTGACAAAAAATGCAGGTGTGCAATTAACAACCGAACAAGAAGCCGGTCTTGTGATTGCGGCAACTGGTGCAGTATTTGGTATTACAAACCAATTAAAGCATAGTTTTCCAAAGGTGTTCGCATGGCTATAAGACTATTTCTTATCAGCCTTTTAATGTTTGTTGGATGTGCACATAGACCACTTTATCTTCCTACTTTCAGTAGTAGCAAGGCAAATTGTGATCCAGTCTGGTCACTTCATGTTCCTCCCACAACAGCCAATATTCATGAGGTTGGAATTATCTTGAAGAATAATCCAAGTCTTCTCGATAAAGGACTTCCTTCTTCAACGTTCATTGATGCTCTTGGTAAGAATGGAATCCCGATAGGATTGGGAGCTGCAAGCATTGTAAGCGCCGTAAATGGAAATCCTCTTTCTGCTGTAATTGGTAGTGCCGTTACTTCTGGATTGGGGAGTCTAACTTCTCTTCGATCTGAAGATAAGTTTCAAGATAGGCAGGATGCTTGTATGCCAAGAGATGCGCGATCAATGGTGATTATTACTGAGGATGCAAAAGTGTTTATTTCAAAAGATCCTATCTCTGGTCCAGAATGGGCTAAAGGTATTGAACTTGCTCCAAAGGAAATAAAACCAAATGGGTGAAGTTTTATTTATCATTGCAGTTGGGGAAGAAGCAATTATCTCAGGCATGTCAGTATTTGCAGTTCCATTTATGATCTAGCATTGATAGATATTTATCTATTAAAAATAGATGAAAATAAATGTTGCTTTTTTGTTTGATATAGACGAATATTTGGGTATGAAAATTAAAGCCTTGGCAGGTAAAAATGAATCCAACTCAAAAATAAATAATTTTGGCCATGCGCCCGTGTTGTCTTTACCGACTACAGACGCAACGTCTGCCTGCCAAGGACATGGGCGCATCGGTCTCATTATTTTAATATTATTCCTCTTTAGCCAACCTCTAAAAGCTGACTCCGTTGATTTTTCAAAAATAGTCAATGCGATTTATTACGCCGAAGGCGGAAAGTTAGCTTCTACTCCGTTTGGTATCCGATATAAAGGCTGTTCTTGGGAGACTAAAGCTTATTGTCATAGGATATGCCTTAACACGATTAAGAACCGCTATTCTGAGTGGCTAGAAATCAACAAAAAGCGGCCTAATAGCGACTTTATTGCGTATTTGGCCACTAAGTACGCACCCCTATCAGATAGCCCGTTAAACGCCAATTGGGAGCATAATGTGAAATGGTTTCTTAACCATCCAAAGGAGGCGTTATGATCGAAGATCCCACAGATGAATGCGAACATGAAAAAATTAAAAATGGGAAATGTGTGGATTGTGGTTATGAATGTGAACATCCAGACACAGAAAACAATCATTGTTTAGTTTGCGGGGAAGCTACGGAACCTTCTGACCCGCGAGCTGAACCAGAATGGAGAGGTGATCGATGAGTCCCGAAGAGAAATTTATTAATCAACGAGAAGCGTTCAGGCTTTTTATTGTTGACTTGGATGACCGAGAACTTGAGCTTTTGATGAACGATATCCAGTTACGCCTTGATTATATCCAAAATCTTAAATTAGCGGCGTTTCATTCGCATAGGAATTGATATGGAATGGCGCGAGTGGAAAAGGGAAGTGAAGATTCGGAATATCGCGATTTTAAAAGGACAGTAACTATAACGGAGGTGGAAAATGGAAACGCTTGAAGATTTGATTGTTTACAGCGTGACAGATGCGGCAATAGCAGAAATGAAAAACCAGTATTTAGGTTTAAGGGTGAAAGGTTTGGATGATTCAGAAGGGTACAAGGCTTGCCATCTAGCGAGAATGGTTGTAAAAACCCATCGGGTAGAGGTAGAGAAAAGACGTAAAGAAATGAAAGCTGAATCTTTAGAATTTGGAAGAAAGGTTGATTCTGAGGCAAAGCGAATCACCGAACAGCTTGAAACAATCGAGAATCATTTACAGTCTCAGCAGGACATTATTGATAACGAAAAAAAGAGAATCAAAGAGGAAGAAGAGCGTAAAGCACAAGAAACTTTAAACCAAAGGATTTCTTTTTTACAGAAATATAAAGCTGAGTATTCGATTGATCATGTAAAAGTTATGACGATTGAGCAATTTAATTCTTTTCTTTCGAAAGTTCGATTTGATTTCGAAGAATATGAAAAGAAACGAGTTGAAGAGCAATCTAGGCTTCAAGAATTAGAGAAAGAACGGAAAGAACAGGCTGTAAAGATTAAAGCTCGAGAGGAAGAGAACCGTCGATTACAAAATGAGATTATCGCAAGACAGAAAGCGGAGATTGCAGAAAAAGAGCGTCAGCTTGAAGAGAAAAGACAGGAACGGTTAAAAGCTGAAAAAATTGAATCTGAGCGAATTGAAAAAGAAAACAAAGAAAAAGAGAAAGCTCAACGCATTGAGACCGAAAGAATCGCTAAAGAACAAGCTGAGAAAAAACGACTTGAGCAAGAAGCTTTAGAGGAAAAGAGAAAAATGGATGAAGCGAAAAGGAAGGCTGAGGCAATAGCCGCTAAAAAAATAGATGATGAAAAAATGTTCAATGAAATTAAGAAATCATTTCCTACCATTGAAAAGGCATGGGTTGAGATTGCGAGACTTCGCAAAGCCCTGAAAGGTGAATGAAATGGAAACGATCAAAGAAATTAAGTTGGTGGAATTTTTTGATGACCGTTGGTATAAAATAAATTATGCGGAAGGTGAGAAAGAGAGTGTTGTTTATCTGCCATCTACAACCACAAAGCTTGGGATTATTGCAAAGCCTTTCCTAGCTCGTTGGCGTGGAGATATCGGAAACCGTGAAGCGGATATGCGCGTTTTTGAAGCTTGTGAGCGTGGGGTAAGGATTCATCACGGCTGGTATACGATGACCACCGGTGGCGCGATTATTTATCAGCCTGAACGCGCTAATTATTCAGAGAAAGAGATATCTGATTTTAGTGATGAGTACAGTGGCAATATTGCAATTGTCCGCTATCAAGATGAAATGTACAACCTCTGGAAGCTTAAAAAATGGGTTGATATCGTTAAGCCTAAATTCTTAGCTTCTGAATTAATCGTTTATTCACTGAACAACAAAGATGCTGGAACTACGGATAATGTGATGTTTTTAGAGGCTGGCGAATATCTGGTTAATGGCAGAACTTCTTTAAAACTTCCCGCCGGGAATTATATCGTTGATTTAAAGTCAGGAAATCAAGTGGATGATAACGCTTTCATGCAGACTGCTGATTACGCCAAATGCTATGAAGAAATGGGGCTTGGTGAAATCGTAGGGACGCTAATTCTTCACACCGGCTCCAAAGTAAAAACAGGGATTGAAGGATTAGCAACGCTTTACAGAAATAAAGAACAAATGGAGCAGGATTATCAAGACTTTCGGTTAGCAAGTGCTCTTTGGGAACGAAAAAATGCACATGCTAAACCAGACGTTTTTGAGTTCCCTAGTTTATTGAGTTTAAAAAAATGAACAACAAAAAAAATAAATCAACTTTACGACAATATAGTCGCGTTTATATGCGCGATTATCGTCAAAAAAAGGAGAAATTAAATGGCAAAAAATCTAAATGATTTTGTAAAAGACAACTCGAAGTTTTTAAGGCTTCAAGACGGCGAAACATTTGAAGGGACTTATGTAGGGTACAAAGTCACGACAAGCACGTTTGACCCGGACAAAGAAACAGTTGTTTATAAACTTCGATATGAAGACGGAAAAGAAGTTTATTTTCAAACTGGTTCTACAGCTGTCGCTTCAATTTTTTCAAAGTTTAAAGGCGGCGAAAGAGTGAAGGTGAAGCGTGAGGGGACGGGAACAGCGACGAAATACAAAATTTCTAGCCCTGCGGTGATTATCAGTCAGGAAGAAATGGAACCGGATGATGATTTTATAGCCTAAAAAGGCTAGGGCGCGGTGCGTTGGCTGACACCGGTGGGTCGACCCCGCGCCTTCTTTTAAAGGAAAGGAATTATGACACTTTTTTCAATGGTCGAAGAACTCCATAAAATGCTTGAAGATGGAGAGATTGAAGATTCGGAAGAAGTTGATTGTCTTGATGACACCTTTGACGTTTCTAGATTTATCAAAGATATGCACGTCAATTTAAGCGAGACAGATGAACAAGCTATGGAAGAATTGAGTGAGCGTCAAATTGCAACGATTCATCAGATATATAACGGTTACGCAAACGGAGAATGGCTTTCTTTAGAGGAATATTTATGATCAAAGTTGACATTCTGCTGTGCAAAAGCTGTGAGAATAAGTTTAAGCCAATAAGGAAAGGTCATTTATTTTGCTCAAAAAAATGCCGTGGTATGGCGTATAGGAAAAATAATAAAATTAAAATTATAAAAAAAATGAAACTATGGCATATTAAAAATAAACAGCACGTTCTTGAATACAACAGACTTCAAAGATTGCAATTCCCTTGGAGATACAAGCTAGCCTCAATTAAAACAAGATGCACAAATAAAAAAGAACCTGTTTATAAATATTATGGCGGTAGGGGAATTTTGTGCCTATTAACTGAGTCAGATTTGAAAAATATGTGGATTAGAGATCAGGCATTTTTAATGGAAAGACCTTCCATTGATCGTATTGATAATGACGGAAATTATGAATTTTCAAATTGTAGATTTATTGAAAGCACTGAAAACATTTCAAAACGCTGGAAAGATAAGACTCTCCGTGACGCAAATAGAAAAATTACTATTTGAAATCGAGAAGCTTGGTGGCTCAATCACAAGCTATGAGCTTATGAAAATCTGCGGTCAGTATCAAGCAAGGCTCAAAGAATTGCGAGAGAAATTAGCTTTACAGGGAAGAACGCTCACTCAAGCGATTCCGATTAAAGGGCAGAAAAGGAATTTCTCATACAAATTAATCAAACCGCAACCAGAACAACTTCAACTATTCAATTAAAGGAGCCTAATGATTTTAGAAGAAATCACACCAAAACTCGCAGCGCTTATGTATTACTCCGCAAAACCAAAGACTTCTAAAAAAGAACCGCCAGTTTCTTTTGAGATTTTAGAAGACGATCAAAAAAAACTGTATCTTTCTCTTGCCGAATCTGTCTTGAATCAAATTAGCCAGCTTAATCTTAAACTTATTCCTAAAGGGGATGAGCTAAAAGAAAAAGAGATCGAGGCTTATTTGAGGGACAGAATCGAAGGCACGGTAAGCGAATTTTTTGACAGTATAAAAATATGGAAAAAAGATTTAATCCCGCAGGAAGAGCTTGTCGCGAAACTTTACCAAATGTGGGCCACACTTTAAGGAGATAAAAATGAATGAGAAATCTTTAGAAAAAGAAGTCGGACTTCTTCAGATTGAGATCTCTAACTTGCGTAATAAAGCCTATGCGCTTCTTGATGCAATACCTCAATCTACACTTTTAGTTTTAGATGACGCTCACAAGCGCCTTAAAAAATTACACGATCTGTTAAGCGATTTCAATTATTGTTATGAGCATTACAATAAATTGATAGGTACTCTCAGTAATTTAGATCCAGAAAAAATTAAAGAATCTGCAAAAATTATCTCGTTGCTTGTTGAAGGTTTACTAAGCGCTAAACAAGAAGAAGAATGCTAAAGGAGAATTTCATGCCAGAAAATAACGGTAAGAATCCAGAAAATGAAACAAAAGATATTGCATCCCAATGCCTTGACGCTCAAGGATACCTGCTTTTTGCGGCGATCTTATCGCCTATTCGTGACAAAAATGGACATGGGAAAATTAATTTCCAGTACCGGCGTTATCACTTAAGCCTGGAAGACGCAAAACAGGCTGTAATGGCGCTCAAAGAATTTGTTGATAAAGAAATCGAGCATTTAATTAAACAATACGAAGAAGGGGGTGATGAAAACGCCGAAAAGGTAGTTTGATTGAAAAAGGTCTGGCAGCTTGTATCCGAAAATAAAGGATTGGTTTTTCATGTTATAAAAAAAGAATTTTGGTGGTTTAGAAATATCGTGCTTGGGAAAGACGATCTCTTCCAATATGGTTTATTAGGGCTTCACAACGCTGTTTTAAAATTCAATAAGGAGAGAAAGATTAAATTTTCAACGTACGCCTACATCAGTATCCGCAATACGATTCAAAGAGCGATTGAAAATGAAGGATATGGTGCTTGCCGGATCCCAAGTTATCTTTACCGTGTTCTCAATAAATTCAATGAAACTGAATGCAAAAACACAAGTCAAATGATTCAAGCTGGTTTTAGAGCTTTAAAGTCGGTGAATAAAACAGAATCCAACGAGTTAGAAATAAATTCAATCTCTGTTTCTAGGCGAGACCATGAACAGTTAAAAGCCGGGATGATCATTCATGAAGCTTTACCTTATTTAACAACTCGAGAACAACTTGTTTTAAAAGAAAGATTCGGGCTTTCTGGTTGTATTTCAAAAAGCCTTAAAAAAGTAGGAAAACGATTACATCTTTCTGGTAGCCGGATTCAACAAATTGAGAGAAAAGCAATTGATAAATTGAGGAGTAAATTTAAAAATGGCAAAACGCCTCACTGATTCTGATTCTTTTTTGAGTATTACGGAATTACAAAAATTGGAAATCATGTTCGTTATCAAAGAGCTTTAAACGAAAGAATGTTTTAATGAAGCGGCTCACAGACACTAAGAAATGGGATGTTTGGTTTAGGAAATTATCCCCATCCTATAAATCATTATGGGATTATCTTTATGACCATTGTGGTCCAGGCGGTGTTTGGGACCGGGACGATGATGTAGCACGCCTTTTTGTGAATGATGCTGCGCTTGATCTTGATAATTTTTTGGTAAAAGCAAATGAAGGTAAAGAAAGAATGAAGGTTTTAAAAGATGGTCGAAAATGGTTCATTGTTGATTTTGTCCATGTCCAATGTCCTACAGGTTTAAAACGGTACACTAAAAACGGAGAAGTAAATCGTGTACACGCTCCTATTTACCTTGAACTTGAAAAGTATGGCGTTGATTACAAAAATTATGAATTAAATGAAATTAGAGCCTCTACAGAGCCTTTAGAAAGGCTCCTAGATATAGAACAAGATAAGGAAAAGGATAAAGAGGGGATTGTTAAGGGGGGATTTTCGCCTCCCTGTCTTGAGGACTGCGTGGCGCTTTTTCGAGAGAAAGGCTACTCATCGGCAGAGGCCGAGAAGTTCTGGAACCATTACGAGGCAAGAGGCTGGATGATGGGGAAAAACAGGATGAAAAAATGGAAATCGGCGGTTGTCACTTGGGTAGCCCAAGGCAAGCAATTTGGCACTTTGCAGAAAGAGCCCTCGCTTAAAAAAGACGATTCAAAAACTCTGGATGAATGGCGTAAAGACGCTGTTCCGATGCCAGAAGAAAGCAGGAGGACACTTGAAAAATTTGGGATTAAAAGCGCGGTATGATTAATTCTCAGACAAAAGGCAAACGATTCGAGAGAAAAATCGCAAAGCTTTTAAACGCGATCTTCGGGACAAATATCCGCAGGACACCGAACTCCGGAGGACTTTCGATCAAGGGTGATTTGCTTGATACTTCCGGGTTTCTTGAAAACTTTCATTGGGAATTAAAAGCGCAGCAATCTTTGAATATTTGGAAAGCGCTTGAGCAAAGCCGGTGTGATTGTCCTGCTGCGAAAACTCCACTTGTTGTTTTTACACGCAATCAAGAAGAAAGTTATGTTGCATTAAAATTTATGGATTTTGTGAACCTTTTGAAAGAACTCCAAGAAATGAAAGAAATCGAAGAAAATGAGTTTGGAAAATTTAAAACCATAACCAGCTAGGGCATTAAACTTCTGGAGGATAAAAGAAATGATCAAGATTCACCCGCTTGTGAAAAAAATAGTTGAAGAAGGTGGTTATAACTCAACTTACGCATGTGCCGAAGTTGTTACCAAATGGCTTACCGAGAAGGCGAAGGAAATTGATAAATTCTATTTCCCTAGTGGCGGGACTGGAATAGTTGGATTAAAGAAAATCCTCTGCCTCGAAGATTCGGAGGAGAAGGAGGAGGAAAAAGAATGCGCTTCATGTAAAGAATTAAAAGAAATATTAAAAAAATGGATGGGAAATATAAATTGATTTCAACTCTAGCCTTTGGTATAATAAATCCAAAGGAGAATATATGAATAAAAAATTAAATAATAAACAAAGAATCGAAAAATTTTATAGTTATTTTGATAGACTGAATGGGAAATGTTGGAATTGGAAAGGTGCTTTATGCGGAGGTAAATATGGTGCTTTTTATGATGGTTCTAAACTAATTAGAGCGCACAGATTTTCTTATGAATTGCATAAAGGAATAATCCCAAAGAATTTAGTCGTAATGCACGCTTGCGACAATATGAAATGCGTTAATCCATCTCATTTAAGCGTAGGTACAATGAAAGATAATATTCAAGATGCTTTAAAAAAAGGAAGAATGAAAGTGGGTGAAGCATTTTGGTGCGCTAAGACTAACGAAGAAACCGTCAATAAAATAAGGGCTGAATTTAGAAAACCTTTTACCTTCTCCGAAGAATGTAAAAGATTGGGAGAAAAATACAAAGTTGGTTGGCGAACTGTATATCACATTGCAAAAGGGGTTACATGGAAGCATTTACTTTAGCCCAAGCCGCAGAGCGGTGGTTTAGGGAGAAGTAATGAAAGAACATAATTTAAATAACGGCGGGGACTGCTGGTGTGAGCCTCATACTATTTTAACCGAGGATGGTAAAATTTGGATTCATACCTGCGATAGTTGTAAGCATTATCCCTGTAAATGTAGGGAGAATAAATAATGCTTTGGGGATTGTTGTGGGCGAGTAAGACCAAACTTGATGGACTCCAACAACATTTAATTTATGAAGAATGCTATCCTAAGTTCTTTCATACACGTAAAGAATCTAGAAAATATTCTCAGGAAAAGTTTGGATATATAAAAACCAGAAAAGACCTTAGAGAAGAACCTCATGGGTGGAAAATGCCGATTCCAGTGAAAATAAAAAAGATTAAGTGGTTTAACGAACAACAAAAGGAGAAATGAAAATGAAAGATGAAATATGTAACCAGCAAGGCGATGTGATTTTAAGGCGAGTAAATAATGTACAAGGTAAAAAATTAAACCATTTAGTGTTAGCTGAAGGAGAACATACCGGACATAAACATCAAATTATTAAAGGAGACGCAGAACTTTATGATCATGAAGGAACTTTATTTCTTAGAGTCTTAAGCGATACGGCTACTTTAGCTCATGAAGAGCATGCCCATCAAGTGCTCGAAAAAGGAGATTATCAAATCGGAATTGTGAGGGAGTACGACCATTTCAGCGAGGAGAGTAAAAATGTCGCAGATTAAAGAATTGACCGAATATCAAAAATCTAGATTTGGAGAATTTGTAAAAAAATGGACTGAAATAGGGCTCTCAACTCAGGCTGCCGACAAGCAAAAAGCTGAGAATGGTATTAACTTGGCTTACGAAATTGCTGGAAAAATTCCACCAAAAAAAATAGTTTGGTGTGGATCGCCGCTTTCTCAAGGATTAACTAGATCGATTATTTTTGGTTTAAAAAATTCGGAAATTAAGATAGATAAAAATTTAAAGGCTTCCGTCTGGGCTTCCGTCTGGGATTCCGTCAGGGAATCCGTCATGGATTCCGTCAGGGCTTCCGTCAGGGATTCCGTCTGGGATTCCGTTAGGGAATCCGTCAGGGATT